>Ga0101944_10000365_pt1 | contig 138789 bp, 117 predicted proteins | sample DewCreD2012metaG_FD_75245 | JGI IMG/M metagenome (GOLD analysis project Ga0101944, IMG submission 75245) | Hot spring sediment bacterial and archeal communities from British Columbia, Canada, to study Microbial Dark Matter (Phase II) - Dewar... ...
AAGGTCTTAAAAGCGCTTGACGCATCGAACATCGTCCCATATAAACATGACCATGCAAGGTGTGAGGACCGCATCCAGAATTTCCGGCCTTGGCGTCTTCGTACCCGAGCGGAAGATCACGTAGGATTTTCTCGGTCTGGCAACCTCCGCGCCTAAAGATCCATAAATCAATTACCGATCAAGGTCTTAAAAGCGCTTGACGCATCGAACATCGTCCCATATAAACATGACCATGCAAGGTGTGAGGACCGCATCCAGAATTTCCGGCCTTGGCGTCTTCGTACCCGAGCGGAAGATCACGAACGAAGACGTGCTGCGGTTGCTCATCGACCAGAGCAAGCCTTACCTCACCGACAAAGACCTGCTGAAGCTCACCGCCCGGGCCGAAATGCTGCTCGAAAAGGCCGGGTGCGGCGTCCGATACTGGTGCAGCCCAGAGCAACACTGCACCGACATCGCCCGGATCGCGGCCGAACGCGCCTTGAAGGACGCCGGGGTCCAGCCAGAGGAAATCGATCTTATCCTCTTTACGGGCATGTCCAAGGCTTTCGTGGAACCCGCCACAGCACACATCCTGCGGGACGAACTCGGCGCCAGCCGCGCCAACGTGCTCGACACGCAGGATGCCTGCGCGAGCTTCATGAAGTCCATCGAAATCGCCGACAGCTTCATCCGCACGGGCCGATACCGCACCGTTCTCATCGCGGCCGGGGAACGGACCTTCGACTGGGCGGACTTCACTTGCAAGACCGTCTACGAACTCGACTGGAAGTTCGGCTCTCTCACCATCGGGGACGCCGCGGGCGCCATGGTCCTTACGCCGACCCAGGAGGCTCTGTACACGGAAAATCCTGCCCACATGCGCTTCTTTTACCGGAGCGAGCCTGGCACCTACGCCGTTTGCCACATCGGACTCAATTACCGGTTCGGTCATCGCTACCGCCTCCATTCCCATTCGTCGCGCCTGATCCGCGCCGGGCTCAAGGTCGTCATGAGTCTCATCGCAGACAGAATGCGAGAGCCCGAATGGAGAAACTTCCGGTTCGAGAACCTTTTCATCCACGACGTGGGGAAAATCATCGACGACATGGTCCTGCCGGCGATCCGAAAAACCAAGGTCTGGCTGCCCGACAATTACCGGTCCTTTTTCCCGGCCTACGGAAACGTTGCCTCCGCGAGCCTTCCGCTCACGATGTGGCTCGCTCGCAAGGACGGAAGGCTGCGACCGGGCAATCGGTGCGTGTTCATCTGCCCGGCAGCGGGCGTACAGGCGGGTCTTCTGATTTTCGTTTACTAGAGGGCGCTCCATGCCAGTTCAGGGGCCGAATCTGATTATCCTCGTGGTCGATTGCCTCCGGTCCGACCGGCTGTTCGGCCCGGACCGTACCTGCCGAACCCCTCAGATCGACCGGCTTGTTCAAAGGGGCACTTCCTTCCCGAGCGTGTTCGTGGAAAACAGCATGACCGCCCCTTCCTTCGCCTCCCTCTTCACCGGCCGCTACGCAGGGAACCACGGCGTCAAGGGCATGATCGGGGTGCGCCTCGTGGACGGCGCAGCGACTCTGGCCGAGATTTTCGCGGCCAACGGCTACCACACCTACGCCGAAGTGACGGGCCCCCTCACGCCTTTGCTCGGCCTCTGCCGGGGATTCACTCATTACGGCTTTCGCAGCCAGCGCGAATTCTTTTTCACGGCTTGGGGCCGCGATCTCCTGACAAGGCTTCGGTCGGGGTGGTTCAAGCCGCCTTTCCTGCTCGTGGTCCACTTCTGGGAACTCCACGTGCCCCGGCAGGTCGCACCCGCCTTCGATCACCCTTCTTTCGGCGCAACCCCGTATGACCGCAGCCTTTCGGGTCTGGACAGCTTCGTCGGTGAGATCCTGGCAGCGGCAGAGCCGCGAACGGCGGTCATCCTAACCGGGGATCATGGCGAGTGCCTTGGAGAAAGGCCTGCCGAAGGGACCCTTCTACCCTACTTTCTAAAAAAACTCGGGCTGGCAGAACGGGACGGCTCAGAAGACGTTTCGATCGAGGCTGTCACGGACCTTATGGCCACATCCAGCGATCTCCACCGATTTGCCGAGGACCTTTCGGCTTCCGCAGGAAACGACGGCGGCAGCCTCGGGCCGACCAAACGAACCCTCATGATGCTCGGCCTGCTGCGGGTGGGCCTGGCCCGATATCGAATCCAGCTAAAAAAGGGCCTTACGTCCGGCTTCCTGTCAGGCCTTCGGGACAAGGTCAACGACCTGGCTCTGTTTTTCGCTGTGGCTCGCGGAAAAACCGAAAAAGCCCAGGTCGCCCTGGTCCGGTCTTCCCTGAACGAGCACAAGTATCAGCATGGGTATCACATCTATGAGTACCTCCAGAAAGTCCCCCTCGTGCTCGTTGGAGACGGCCTGTTTCCACCAGGGAAGAGAGTCGATACCGTAGTTCGCCACATTGACTTGCTTCCGACCCTCATCGAGGCTCTCGGACTTGAGACGACGGCCAGCGGCTTCGACGGGGCGAGCTTCCATGGCTGCGTTGCGAATCACGGAGGGCCAGACCGGCCTGTTTACCTCGAGGCCAGAGGGGGCGCGCAAGTCGAGCGGATTTTCCTGATTCGGGGCGTGCGCCGAAACGGGCTCAAGCTCGCCTACGCGCCTTACGAGGTCCAGGCCCCTGTCGAACTTTACGACCTCACCCGGGATCCTCTCGAGCAAAACAATCTTGCACCGGAGCGGCCGGACCTCGTGGAAGAGCTTCGCAGCGAGGCCGAAGTCCTGAGTCAAGGCTTCGGAGTTTGCACAGACAACCTTCTTTCGGCCGCAGACAATCTCGAGATGGCCCGCAAGCTCAAGGACCTCGGCTACCTGTGAGCTTGGCCCAAGGGGCCAAACGGATTGCGGCCTCTGGCTCACCGCTTAGAGAAAGCTCTTTCTCCGTAGACCCAGCTCTCCTTGTTAAGATTGCGTTAAATTTCGCTCCAGGCCTGGAACCCTAGCCCTGCATGGGATATCCTAGGAGATAGGTGGGACTCGGAGACGAGCGATCCTTGCCGAAAAAACCCTGGCTGTGGAAACGAATCGAGCATAGTTCTGGAACCAGGAGGGCGTCCGATGAATCGATCGTTTGGGACCGTTCTGGCGCTGACCGTCTGGATCGTCGTTGCGGTCGGTTGCAGCAAACCCGGCGAGAAGGGCCATCTTTCAGGCACAATCCGCATCGACGGATCGAGCACTGTGTACCCGATTTCCGAGGCGGTAGCCGAGGAGTTTCAAAAAGTTCATCCTTCTGTGCGGGTGACGGTCGGAATCTCGGGCACAGGCGGAGGATTCAAGAAATTCGGTTCGGGAGAGACCGACCTCTCCAACGCTTCCAGGCCCATCAAACCGAGCGAAGTTGAGTTATGTGAGAAGAACAAGATCGAGTATATCGAACTCCCTGTAGCCTACGACGGTCTGGCTGTCGTGGTGAACCCGAAAAACGATTGGGTCACCTTCATCACGACAGACGAGCTCAAAAGAATTTGGGAACCCGACGCCCAGGGAAAAATCACGAAGTGGAGCCATGTCCGTGCGGACTGGCCTGACCGGGAAATCCATCTTTTCGGAGCAGGCGTGGACAGCGGCACTTACGACTACTTCACCGAGGCGATCGTTCAAAAGGAACATTCAAGCAGGGGGGATTTCACCTCAAGCGAGGACGACAACGTTCTCGTCCAGGGCATCGCCGGAGACGAACTTGCCCTCGGGTTCTTCGGTCTGGCTTACTACGAGGAAAACCAGGATAAGCTCAAGCTTGTCCCTGTGGATGACGGGAAAGACGAAAACGGCAAGGGGCCGATCCTTCCGTCCCTGGAAACCGTGATGAATGGCACATACCAGCCCCTGTCCAGGCCCTTGTTCCTTTATGTAAACAAGGCCTCCCTGGACCGGCCCGAGGTGAAGGCCTTCGTGGGATTCTATCTGGCCAACGCTGCGAGACTCGCCCGAGAGGTCGGTTACATCCCGCTTTCCCAGAGGGCATATGAACTGGCCCAGAAGCGTGTCGACCGGCGCCACACGGGCTCCCTTTTCGGCGGCAAGGGATCCCAAGTAGGCGTGAGAATCGAAGAACTCCTCCAGAAGGTTGAGACCTCCGAGAATCCATGACCCAGTCCCCTTCGGGCCTCGGAAATGAGCTTTGCGACCCGAGGCCTTTGTCCGAGCGCCTCGTCGCCTCGGGTCTGTTTGTCTGTGCAGCAGTCTCTGTGGCGACCACCGCCGGGATCGTTCTGGTTCTCCTGTTCGAAACATCGAACTTCTTCCGGCAGGTCTCGTTCGCCCAGTTCTTCCTCGACACCCAGTGGACCCCTCTGTTTGCCCAAAAACGGTTCGGGATCTGGGCCTTGGTATCGGGCACGGTTCTGACAAGCCTCATTGCCCTCGCAACTGCCCTGCCCCTGGGCCTCCTCGCCGCCATCTACTTGAGTGAATATGCCGGAGAACGGATCCGGCGTACCGTAAAGCCGGCCATGGAAGTGCTAGCCGGAGTACCCACCGTCGTCTACGGGTACTTCGCCTTGACCTTTGTTACGCCTCTTCTCCAGTCCGCGATCCCGGGTCTGGCGGGCTTTAACGCCCTAGGAGCCGGAATCGTCATGGGTGCCATGATCTTCCCCCTGATCGCGTCCCTGAGCGAGGACGCCCTGTACGCCGTCCCGCCCGGTATCCGGGAGGGAGCCTACGCACTGGGGGCGGACAAACTTGCCACGATTTTCCATGTCGTTTTGCCTTCTGCCTTTTCCGGCATCGCTGCCTCTGTTCTCCTGGCCGTATCCCGCGCCGTGGGTGAGACCATGATCGTGGCCATCGCAGCCGGACAGCAACCTCGCTTCACCTTCGATCCTCGTGTCCCCATCGAAACGATGACAGCCTATATTGTCCAGGTAAGCCTCGGCGACACACCGACAGGTACGTTGGAATATCAGACCCTGTTCGCCGTAGGCATGGCCCTGTTCCTTTTTACCCTGGTCTTGAATCTCGCCGCCCATAGGCTGAGAAAAAGCATTCTCAAGGGAGGCGCGCTGTGAGCGCATCGAGGCATTCAAACGGTCCTCTCGCCAGCCCTGAGCTTTCAGCCGAGGCGGAGTTCAGCAGCATGCCGCGGACCGGACCCGACAGGGCATTCCAGGCAGTTTGCCTTCTCGCTCTGTGTTTGCCTCTGCTGTTGCTTGTCGTGCTCATCGCCGATGCTGTCTCGGACGGTTGGCCTCGCTTGGGCTGGTCCTTTCTCACAAGCTATCCTTCCCGGCATCCGGAGCTGGCAGGGCTGCTGCCGGCCCTGGTGGGGAGCGCCTGGGTGATGGTGCTCACCGCGTTGATGGCCATTCCCCTGGGCGTAGGCGCTGCGATCTACTTGGAAGAGTATGCCCGCCAAAGCCGCCTGACCTCTTTCATCGAGGTCAATATCGCCAATCTGGCCGGCGTCCCCTCCATCCTGTACGGTCTGCTTGGCCTGGAGCTTTTCGTGCGGGCGCTTCAGCTCGGCAGAAGTCTTCTGGCCGGCGCCGCGACTTTGGCTCTCCTGCTTCTGCCCATGGTCATCCTGACCTCCCGTGAGGCCCTCCGCACCGTGCCACCCTCTATGCGCGAAGCAGCCCTTGCTCTGGGAGCCGACCGCTGGCAGGTGGTTCGCAGAATCGTTCTGCCGCTCAGTCTGCCTGGAATTTTGACCGGTCTGATCCTTTCCCTTGCCAGAGCGGTAGGGGAAACCGCTCCCTTGATCACGATCGGGGCCTTGACGTATGTCGCCTTCTTGCCGGACTCTCTCAAAAGCTCCTTTACCGTTCTTCCCATCCAGATCTTCAACTGGATCTCCAGACCCCAAGCGGCCTTTCACGTAAACGCGGCGGCAGGGATCGTGGTCCTTCTCGCCTTTCTGCTCGTGCTGAACGGCGCAGCCATCTGGCTTCGCCACCGCTTGCAGCGGAGGATCTACTGGTGACTCTTCCCGAAGGATCCGGAAAGATTCGAGTCGAGAATCTCCGCGCCTGGTTCGGATCGACAGAGGTTCTCAAAGGCATTTCCCTCTCGATCCCAGCCCGGCAGGTTACCGCCATCATCGGTCCCTCGGGCTGCGGCAAATCCACTTTCGTGCGTTGTCTCAATCGTTTGCACGAAGAAGTTCCGGGCGCACGGGTCCAGGGCCAAGTCTTTCTCGATGGCGTCGATATCTATTCGCAGCAGGTCAATCCAGTTCGCGTGCGGCGCCGCATCGGCATGGTATTTCAGAAGCCTAATCCTTTCCCTACTCTCTCGATCCGGGAAAACGTGTTGGCGGGCCTCCGCATGCAGGGGCTGCGACCACCTCATCCAGACGAAATCGTTGAGGAGGCTCTTCGGCGCGCCTCTCTCTGGGAGGAAGTTCAGGACAACCTTCATCGTTCGGGATCCAGCCTTTCGGGCGGGCAGCAGCAAAGGCTCTGCATCGCCCGGGCTCTTGCCCTGAGGCCCGAGGTTTTACTCATGGACGAACCCTGCTCGGCCCTCGATCCCATCGCGACTGCCCGGATCGAGGAGCTCATCCGAAGGATCCGGGAGACCCAAACGGTCGTTCTGGTCACCCACAACATGCAGCAGGCAGCCCGGGTAGCCGACCGGACCGCCTTTTTCTACCTCGGCGAGCTGGTCGAGTACGGCGAGACCAATCAGCTCTTCCTGCGGCCCTCCAATCCGCGAACGGAGGAATACCTTACAGGCCGCTTCGGATGAAATCCCGGAGGCCGATTTGCCATGAAGCCAAGACACACCGATCCGGAATACGAGCAGGAGCTGGGAACTCTCAGACACCAGATCATCCAGATGACGCGCACAGTGGAGGAGATGATCGAAGCGAGCAGCCGGGCCCTTCTCGAAAGACAGTCGACTCTTGCCCGTGCCGTAACCCTTCGAGACCATGAAGTGAACCGCCTCGAGGTGGAGATTGACGGTTTGTGTCTGCGCATGCTCGCCAGGCGCCAGCCGGTAGCATCGGACCTTCGTTTCATCACGACGGCCCTGAAAGTTGTCACGGATCTCGAACGGATCGGAGATCTATGTGTGAACGTTTCCGAGCGGGCGATTGAACTCAATCAGGAACCGCCTCTTCCGGATCTGGAGGACCTCGGGCGCATGGCCGCGATCGCCCGGACCATGGTCCGGAACGCTCTCGAGGCTTTTACGTCGGGCGATGTGGAGAAGGCCCGTAGGGTTGTGGAGGAGGACAAGAAAGTGGACGTCTTCTATGCGCAGGTCTTTCGCCGTCTGCTTTCTTTCATGGTCGAAGACACCGCGACGATCCACCGGGCAACCCGCTTGCTGGCCGTGGCGAAAAACATTGAACGCGTGGGAGACCACGCGACCAACCTGGCTGAAATGGTTGTGTTCATGGTGGAAGGCAGGGACATTCGCCACACGGGCAGCCAGGAAGGGCCGAGGCCCCGCGCTTTTCCTCATGGGATTCTCTTCCTCTGCGTTCACAACTCAGCGAGGAGTCAAATGGCGGAAGGCTGGGCGAGAAAGCTTCTCCCCTATCCTGTCCGGGTATGGAGCGCAGGCTCACTCCCTGCGCCGTCGGTGCACCCTTTGGCGGTGCGCGTCATGCAGGAAGTCGGAATCGATCTTACCGGCCACAGGCCAAAGCGCATCTCCGATGTGCCCATCGGAGATGTCGATACAATCATCACCCTCTGCGCCGAAGAAATTTGTGTACCCTCGTCCGAGACCATGCACTGCGAGATTTGGGCCATGCCGGATCCTGCTGCGGTCGCGGGGGGCGAGGAGGACATCCTGCAAGCCTTTCGGTACGTGAGGGACAGAATCGGCTCCAAGATCAAGGCCCTGTTGAGCCAAGCGGTAGAATCATCCACTTAAGGTGGCCGGAGCTCTTTTTTTCCAAAGAACATCCCCGGCCTCTTCGTCCAAAGGGAAAATCGTCATGGAGACGAAACCTGAAGAGCTTTCCTTGCTGGACGGCGCAAGGATCGATCGGTTTGTGATCAGACTGGACCGGGTCAAGCAGCTCCGGCAGAGCGGCTGGAAAGGATTCTCTCTCTGTTTGGAGGATCAGGCGGGTCTCCGCTGTGCTCCGCCCGTCATCCAGGGAATCTTTAGCCGGGGAGGCAAGGACGGGGTAAAGCCGTGGTTCGACATCGTCTACCGCGAGCGTGTGGAATTCCCAGGATCTCAAAGTGCATCAACGGTCGGACCCACTTCATGTTGGGACACGAATCGAGACACGCTTTCATTGCCTTTGTTCCGCCTCCTCGGCGGCCTTATCCCTCCGGGCGGCCACGTCATGGTGTCCTATGAGGAGGAGGACCCCATACATATAGAGACAATGCTGGGCCTGCAAAAGGGAATCCCGCCAGCCGCCACGCCTCTGGGATGGGTCCTTTTCTTGGCGGGGTTCCCCTTGATCAAGAACTGGTACCTTTCCGAGGGAGGACACGAGGGGCCCAGAAAACTCTGGGCGGAGAGACCTCCGGACCCAGCCACCAAGAGAATGTGGGAGGCAAGGACCAGAGAAGAGCTCAGGGGGTTCTCGGAGACAATCGGGCAGCAAGATCCAGAGCCCGTCCGAAAGAGCGCGTGCTCAAGAGCGCTGCGTCTTCTCCAGGACATAGGCATCCGCCGCTCGGTTCGGGAACCGCAGCCGTAGCGAAAAGCCGTGGGGGCGGATCCATGAGGTGGAGGGCCACGAATCACACAGAAGAGTCACATTCCGTGTCCAGCATATATTCTCTACGGCAGGACCGGGGGAGCCGGGCCCCTCCTTTTCATTTTGAAAAAGCCCCTCTCAAAGTGAGAGAGAATTCGAGCCCAAGCGCAGCCGTCGCACTGGATGAACTCAGCTCCATTTCCTCGGGCAAGCCATTGAATTCCAATTGGAATCGATCTCTTTGAGGCGCCTGCCGACCGTTTCGCCGGACTGTGGCACTTTTCTTGCGGTGGGGTACAGGCGAGTCCTTACGAGTGGGAGAACCCAGAGGAAAAGGGGGTATGAACATGCTCAAGATCGCCGTCATGAGCGCCGGGATTGTCGGAGGCATCTTTACCGGAGACGTGCCCTTGGCCATGATTTTCGGGTTCGTACTGATGCTCGGGCTTCTGGCGGACGCAGCGAGCGTACCCTCGCTCCGGCCTCTGGAAGCCGAAGGGATCGAAAACCGCAGGCCCTTTCTCAAGCTGCCAGGGATCTTTCGCAAGACGGAGCAGGCACCCGGGCAGGCCCTGGAGGATTAAAAGGGCCCGGCAATCAGCACGGCCAGAGTGTGGCCTTCAGCCACTCTGGCCGCAGGATACCACCGCTGAAACCCCCATACACACCCGGGCGGCGGGGTCTGCCGTTAGGGCGAAAGCTCGATCGGCAGCCCGCCGTTCAGGACAAAGGTCTCCCCAGGGCCCAGGTCTGAGGCGTCGACCGTCTCAGTGTAGGGAAGGCGTCCTTCCACTTCGATCTCGACGTCGTACGACACACTAGGCACAAGCCAGTAGATCGTGAAAGGCACGGGATCCACCGAAGGGGCCTTTTCCACGACAACCGATGTATACGGCTCCGTTTCGCCGAGCACGGTCACGGTTACCGCTGCCTCGTCCGAAGCGCCGAACGACGAGGCTGCTATCCTCCCCTGGATGCGGGCGGCCTCTGCGGTTTCCTGAAGATGCAGCACGGGCTTGAGGTGATACCTACCGTTCCCCTGAGCCACGATGGAGCGACTAAGATCGAAGTGGACCGTAAGATCCACTGCAGCGCCACCCTCCACTTCGAATTCGAAGTTTTTGTCCGTTCGCAGAAAGCCGGAAGGCACCGTCAGCGGAATCTTCTGTCCCCCTTCGGTGACAAGGCAATTTACGGGATCCTGCCCTGCCTGGTTATCGGCAAGTATCAACCGCACCTGTGTGTACAGTCCCGAGTCCAGCTCCACGGGCGGCACGAGCTGTGTCGACGCACCGTCGGAAAACTGGAGCAGATCCACGGAAAAAGGCGTGTCTGCCATGGGCAGAGAAACCCAATCCCCGCCCGCCTTGTGCACTGAGACCTCGTCGAAGGTAACTAAAACCTGTTCGGTATCCACCGGCAACTGTGGTTTCGCATCAGCCAAGGATATGGCGACCGTACCCGCCCCAGACCCGTCTCCACTCCCGCAACCAGCCCCGAGCAGAACGACCGCTACAAACGCCAGAATCGCACCCCTGCATCCGCATTTCATCATCCTTCTCCTTTATAATATGAGAGGTTTCTGTCGAGGCTGTTGAAGCAAGGAAGATGCCATACAGAACTTATTGATTTTACAGGACAACCCATCCTGTCCCTTACAAAAAGGTAACCAGCCCATTACAAATACCCCAGGCTCTTGAGCCTTTTTCGAACAGCCTCGATCTCCTGCTCCGTAAGTCCCTCCCTTCCTTGGTCGCCAACCCCTGTGGAGACACCCGCTTTCCCGCGCTCAGAGGCAGCCAGGTCCCGCAGCACGTACACCACGAAATCCGTGACCGAATCGAAGCCCGAGCCGGCAATGATCTCCCTCAGCCGGTTGTAAAGGGCCCTTGGGATCTTGATCGTAACCTTGCTCGCGGAATCGTCCGGCACTCTCTTGGGCATGCTTGACAAGACTCCAATTTGAGTGTTATATGAGTATATACCTCCTTCTTTAGGAGTCTGCAACCATGAGTCAACAAAAAGCTACAAACGTCCAGTGGCACAACAGCTCGGTCTCCCGTGAAGACCGGGAAAAACTCAAAGGCCACCGAGGCTTCACGATCTGGTTCACCGGCCTTTCAGCCTCGGGCAAATCAACCCTTGCATCGGCCTTGGAGCAGGCTCTCCACGCAAGAGGGTACCACACCTATATCCTCGATGGCGACAACATCCGCCACGGCCTGAACAAGAACCTCGGCTTTTCCCCCGAGGACCGACAGGAAAACATCCGCCGAATCGCCGAGGTCGCCCGCCTTTTTCGGGACGCCGGCATCATCAACATGACTGCGTTCATTTCCCCCTATGTGCGTGACCGCGAGATGGCGAGGAATCTCGACGGCGGGGGAGGAGACGACTTCATCGAGGTCTTTGTGGATTGTCCCCTTGAAGTTTGCGAGCAGCGGGATCCCAAAGGGATGTACAGGAAGGCCAAAGAGGGTGAGATTCGGGAATTTACCGGCGTAAGCGCGCCCTATGAGCCTCCGCCCGCCCCTGAAATCCACCTGCGCACCGACCGCATGTCCGTCGAAGGCTGCGTCCAGGAAATCCTGTCTTACCTCATCCGCAAAGGATACATCCCGGGTTGAAAACCGTTCGAAAGTGCGATGGAAGGACTCTTCACTGCACCATAATCGGGGGCGGTGGACAGCCGTAAGGGCTGCAGTAGGTCCACACAATTTGGCCCTCTCTGGTCATTTCGTCTATCCGGTGGAACCCGTTGAGCAGGTAGTTGCCGTTCTCCAGTTCGATCGCCGCGTATCCCCAGTCCGTGGTATCCCATGGGCGCACGATGTGCTTCACCACTTCTCCCTGACGGGTCACCTCCCAGATATCGTGGGGATCCGTAATGAGGATATGGCCATTTTTCATCTCCTGAGCGCACCTCGGCCACTGCAGGAAATAAGGCAACTCGGCCGGCTCATACCTCCAGACCACCTCGCCTTGCGGCGTCACTTCAATGACGCGGTTGTTCCATGAGTCCGGTATCAAGGTATTACCGTTTGCAAGGCGCTGAGGCCAGTGCGGACCATTCAGGTGATGGTCATCTCTGGCCGTCACTCCGTATTCTCCGAAAGACCAGACGATGGTTCCGTCAAGCTCAAACTCGAGAACGATATGGGCATCTCGAAGGGAAGTCAAAATATTTCCATTTGGAAGCAAAATAGCGAAATTGGTGTAAGCCATCTTGATAGAAGGATCGCTCAGCGGCACTTCCGAAGAGTTCCATACGATCTGCTTCGTCTCCGTATCAATAAGGATGATTCGGCCCTGATGGGTATCTGCGATGATCATTGTCCCGTCGGGGTTCCAAAAAGCCGAGTGCGGGAAATCCAGGTAGGCTTCGGGATAGCGGTAGGACCAGATCTCATTTCCGTATCGATCCACGCGGACCACGCCAGCCTGAAACGGTGTTGTGCAAGCCAGGCCGACCACCGTCGATCCGTCTTCCATTCTCTGCACACCAAGAAGACTGCCGCAATCTTGGGTGCACCCTGAGAGGGCCAGCAACAGGGACAAAGCAACTACAACAGCTAAAGTCTTCTCGACGTTCCGCGCCATTCCGAGATTCCTCCAAAAAGGATATAGAGGGTTATCGCTTAATCTACCATTGTTATTCTAAGCAAGCCTAAGCGTTCATGTCAAGAATTATCCGAAATTGCTGCTGGGCGAAATAGCAGACTCCTTCTGGTGCGCCGCCACAAGGCTGCGGAGTTCGGAACCCACGGACCATCGAATCCCCTAGGAATTCAAAGGTATTTGCGGCTTTCAGAAGAGCCTCTTGGTACAGGGGGAGGGAAGCAAAGAATGCCTGTGCCCCTTGGGCACGGGGAAATGCCGATCACGCCACCGGCCAGCACGGGGCAGGCTTCCTGTGCCCCTTGGGCACGGGGAAATGCCCAGGAAATGCTTCAGGACCGATCTTCAGAGGTCGGACCGAACCCTAGGGGAATGAATCTCCATTTCAGCCATGCCCCAGTCATAAAAAAATATAATCTCAGCAGCGTAAAGCTTTCAAACCGGGCCGCCCCTCGGCAGAGGCTGGCCCGAGGGCAGGCAGCACCTAACCCCTCTTTCCTCCTGAGGCTAGGCGCCCATGGCTTCGGCAACGGCTTTGGCCAGGTCGGCAAAGAATTGGTCCGGTGGGGTCTTCTGGTAATCGAACAGGGCCTGGGAGTCTCGGGTGTCGTACCAGTTGAGCCACCCGGGCCGGTCAAGGAATCGCATCTCCTCCATCGGGATGTCCATGATTTCGGCCCACCTTCGCACGTAGGTTTCCCCGGTCATCTGCCAGGCCGGGCCACCGGCAAGAATGAAGGTTTTGCCGAGAGCGGCCTGCCCGGTTTCGGGCAGCCGCGCCAGGGCAGTCACCAGGTCTGACAAAGGCACAAGTTCGATTCGCTGCCCTGGCATGAACGGCCACGGTTCCGGAGGATCTAGAAAGGCCGGAATCACGACCGCGGAGATTCGCAGGGTCACGAACGGAATACCCGAGTCCGCAAGCAACCGCTCGGCCTCAACCTTGCTTTCCGCATAAAGGTCATTCGGTCTGGGAGGATGGTCAGGGGTGATGAGGTCCTTGGACGCGCTCGTGTCTCCATAGACCGAGACCGAGGAGGCAAAAACCAACTTGGGGCTTGCGCCGCCCGAGCCGGCGATCGCTCCGGCCAAGCTCCGGGTGCCCTCCACGTTCACCCGGAACGTACGGCCGCGGTCGGCCTCGCTTGCAGGGGGCAGAATCGCCGCCAGGTGATACACCCAGTCCGCACCTCGGACCGCCTCCCGGACAAAGGACCCGTCCAGAATGTCTCCGGCGAAAATCCTCACCTTTTCCCAGCCATCGAAGAACCCGAAGTCGCAGCTCGGCAAATCCAGAATTCTCAACGCATGCCCTTGGGATCTCAGAGCCTGCGCCAAAGTCCTGCCCATGTTGCCGGCACCGCCCGTCACCAGGATCTCGGCCATGTCTTACCCCCCTCCAAGCATGGGCAGGACATTGATCTCCTCCCCGTCCCTGAGAACCGCACCGCGATCCGTGAGATCCCTGCCCTCGCCCATGACCAGAATGCCGGCCTTGAAGTCCCGGACCGAATGATCCCAGATTCTGTTCGGCAGGCGGCTTCCCAGACGCCGGTCTATTTCGTCCAGCGCCTCGCCGTACGAGGCCCCCTCCCTCAGTTCGAGCTCAAGCGTGTCGCCCCCGGCGAACTCCCTGAGGGGGCCCATGAAGCGAACCGTAACTCTCATGTTTCCCGCTCTCGGCCCTTTTCGCCCGGTCACGTCATGACGACGGTCCGTTCCTTCAACGCACCGACCAGCACCTCTGCGGCCATGGCGAAGGCATCCAAGCAGGCCTTCACGTCTTCGAAGTTCGAGCCTCCCTGCGCATCCGACCAGGCGTCGTCCAGGTTGCCGGCCGCCTCGAAGATCGGCAGGGCCAGGTTGAGCCCGGCCTTGGTCTTCAAGGTGGCGCGGTTCTTCACCTGCTCCAGGTCCGAGCAGGCCTTGGTGACGGCTTCCAGGCATGGCTCGCCGTCGAGCTTGCCCGAACTCCTGATCTCCGAAAGGACCCGCTGCGCCTTGTCGATCGCCTCCTGGACGTATTCCTTTCCCGTCATGTCCATCTCCCGTTCGCGTTGCCCGTGCTCGCTGCGCGGCGCCGTTGTTTCATCCGTAAAGATCCTTCGCGGCCTGGGCCAAGCCCAAGGCCTCGAGTTTCTCCTTCTTTGGAACGCCGTTCTCGTCCCACTGCCTGAGCTGGTAATACTCCTGGAGCTGATATTCCAAGTCGGCGGCCTTGCCCGCAGCCCCGCCGTCCGGCAGAGGGGTGACGAGCCTCTTGGGAAGCACGTCGTCCTTGCGGGAGATCCCTTCCCGGCAGGCAAAGGCCCTCTGCAAGTTGAAAATCCTCTCCCCTGCCTGGAGCACGGTGAACGTGTTGTGGGGCATTCCGGTGACGATTCCAAGGAGCGTGCCGAAATGGGAAGGCTGCAGCCCCATGCCCGCGAACATGCAAATCGCCGCCGAATTGTAAATTGCGCTCATGTCCTGGGCGGCCTTTGCCGCGAGCCCCTTGCCCTTCTTGTCGAACCTGCCCTGCCTGTGACTCAGGCCCGCCTCCGGGTTGATCACGCCGATCTCCACCACGTAAGAGCTTCCCTGCACGTGGCAGGCCCCGCGCGTTCCGGTGGCGTAATTGACCGCCAGGCTGAAGTAGCACCTCGGGTCGTGCATGGGAACTTCAAGCCCTTTGACCTGGATCGCGTACTCTTCCGAGCCCTTGCCGACCTTCTGGGCGGCCTTTCTCGACCCCTGGGCCAGCAAAGCGCCGAAGCCCTCGACACGGCCCATCTGCTCCACGACCTGTAGGACCGCGTCCACGTTGCCCCAGGTAAGCTCGATCCCGCCCGTGTCCGCCTTGGTGATGGCCCCCTTCTCATAGGCCTCCATGGCCCATGCCACGGTGCACCCGGCCGAGATCGTGTCCAGCCCGTACTTGTTGCAAAGCTCGCCGATCCACGCGACCGCTTCCAGATCGTCGATGAGAAGCATGGTGCCGAAAGCGCCGAGAGTTTCGTATTCGGGCCCCGGGCCCTCGTAAGCGAACCGCCCTTCCTTGATGTGGACCCAGCGGGCGCACCGGATCGGGCAATTGTGGCATGCGCCGGTGTGGGGCTTTAAGATCGTGGCAGCCATGCGCGCACCGCCCAGCTTGGTGCACCCGTCCGGCCAGGACCCGACTTGCCAGTTCTTGACCGGCACGTCGCCGGCGGCCCAGCCCATGTCCATGCTGAAAGCCGTGCCCCATTTCGTGAAGAACCCGGCAAAGGGGTCTGCCTGGATGGCCTTGATGACCTCCTTGGTCATGAGCTTGAGAAACTCCTCTGCGGCAGTTTCCACCTTGCGGGTTCCGGCCACGACGATCGCTTTCAGGTTCTTGGCGCCCATGACGGCCCCCACGCCACCACGGCCCGCAGCCCGTCCTGCGTCGTTGATCACGCACGCGATCGGCGCCTTGCGCTCCCCGGCGGGCCCGATGCAGGCCACCCGAGCCCGCTTCTTCCCCACCCGCTGCCTGAGAAGCTCCTGGGTCTCGTACGCGTCTTTCCCCCAGAGGTCAGAGGCGTCCTTGAGGCTCACCTGGTCGTCCAGAATCTCCAGGTAAACCGGCCGGTCGGCCTTCCCTTCAAACACGATCCCGTCGTGTCCGGTGCGCTTGAGTTCAACGCCCCAGAACCCGGACGATGACGAAGTCGTCATGATTCCGGTGAGCGGAGACTTGGTGGCGACCACGAACCGGCCCGATGTCGGAAAGATCGTGCCGGTGACCGGACCGGTCATGAAAACAAGCCGGTTGTCCGGGCTCAGCGGATCGACCTTGGCCGGGACCTCCTCGTACACGATCTTGGTGCCGAAGCCCGCGCCCCCGATGTAGTTCTGAGCGATCTGCGGGTCGACAGGCTCGGTCGATACGGTTCCCTTGGACAAATTCACTCGAAGGATTTTTCCCATATATCCGAACATGGCGGCACCTCCCCTGGATTATCTCATGTCCTCGATGTCCACTTCCTCGAGCCTCTTGAATCCGCCGGCCGGGTAGATATCGCCCTTCTTGGCGAAGAGCTTGCCGAGCTTGGCGCCGGCCGGAACCTGCGTGCACAGGAACGGCGCAGGATCTTCGGGCGGCTGGATCTCCTCGAGTTCGAACTGGCGCGTGCCCAGGCCGATCTTCTGCCCCACGTTGGGCTGGATCTCCTCGCTCACGCCGAGGAAGGACCCGCAAGCAGAGAACTTCGCGCTGCCCGGGTTCATGGCCCCCTTCGCCATGGCCAGAGAATCCGGCATGCCGGCCGACTCCTTGGCTTTCTGGATACAGGCCGAGTCGATGGCAACCGGATCCCAGGACGCGAACAATCCGAGGTTGGGCACGATGGGCCGGTCACTGTAGTTGACGCAGTCGCACCACGGGGAAATGTCCAGGGCCATGTTGATATAGCCGATCTTTCCGGCGCCCACGGCCTTGGCCACGGCCAGGGCGGAATCCGCGATAGCCGCCGCGGTCAGATCGAAGTAATCGTCCGGCAGGAAAGCCACGCCGCACATGGTCACGACGCCGATGCAGGCCAGGCACCCGACGCACTTTTCCCGGTGGAACTCGACCGTGGTCGGCGTGTGGTGAATGGCCCCGGTCGGGCAAAGATGGAGGCACACCTGGTACTGGGGGCATTCCTCCTTGAGGCACCGCTCGGGCATCCAATGCCGCACCTTGAGGCCGTACCGGTCGTGCCCGCCCATGTGAAGATTGAGTTTGCCCCTCTTGGAGACGCATCCCACTCCGATGTTCTTAATGGCCCCGCCGTACGTGCCCATGGGATGCCCTTTGAAGTGGGAAAGGGCGATCATGGCGTCGGCCATGGCGACGCCCGTGGCCACGTACTGTTCCTTAAGGATGAACCCCTCCGGAAGATCGATGCGCACGTCGTCGGTCCCGATGTACCCGTCCGCGATCACGATGGGGCAGCCGACCGTGGCGTGGGTGAACCCGTTGCGGGCCACGGTGTTCAGGTAGTCCAGGGCCGTGGAGCGAGACGTGTGCGGGTGATAGGGAAGCGTGGTGGTGTCCACGACCATGGGCTCTCCGCCCAGGCTCCGGATCCTGTCCACGAGAGCCCGAACGTAAACAGGCCGGAGATAGGCTGTGTTGTTGAATTCGCCCATGTGGACCTTGACGGCCACCACATGGCCCGGCTTGATCATCTCTCCGAAGCCCGCGGCCTCGAAGAGGACGAGCATCTTGGCGACCAGACTGGTCTGAATCGACTGGGAGCGGTCATCCATGAAGTAGACTTTTGCCATGGCCCTTCTCTCCTCTCTCCTTTCGGCGGATAGGACTTCCAAGCTCTCGCCCCGCAACCCCGCCTAGAATATGACATATCCGAAAGCGGCTGTCAGCATGGAACGAGCGCCTCGAGCCGGAAACCGAACGGTCCGGGATTCTTTCGCCCCAAACCGGCCGTTCTCATGAATCAATTCTACAATGAATACAGCATAGTTTACGATTGAATGCAAAGCGTTACTCGGCAGGCTTGACAGGGATCGTTTTCTTTTCCCTTACTGCCTCCCGTTCCTTTTCTTTGCACCCTTGTTGAGCGGGAGGAGCGGCCATGGCGATCGTGTTTCCCAGCCAAGATTTTCTGACCGAACTCGCGAGGTCCCTCAACCAGGATCGGGAGTGCGAGCAGTCGGCCAAGACCTTCGAGGGAGGGCTGACCCTCATCCTCGAGCCGAAAGACACCGCGCCCACGGCCGTGTACCTCGCCAGCGACGACTCCAGGTTCATGACCGGCCAGGCCAGCGTGGTGGAAGGCGGATTCAGCGTGGTCTGAGGCCTCGGCGCGCTTGTCCCTGAGCTGGGGCCCCAAGGAGAGCAGCCAGGCCGGTCCAGGATCTCAGGCCGAGTCTGTCCGGCCCTGCGTGGATTCGATCTCCCAGGCCGCCGTGATCGTGGTGCCGGAGCCCGGCGCCGACACCACGGAAAAGATGCCGCCTGAAAGGGACACCCGCTCCCGCATGCTGGTCATGCCCATTCCCTTCCTCTCGGCCTCGGCATCTGCCACAAGGGCGGGCTCGAAGCCCACGCCGTCGTCCCGAATCGAAAGCTCGAGCCGTCCAGCCTTCCGCGAAAGGCAGAGAAAGACCCGTTTCGCCCGGCTGTGCTTGGCCACGTTGTTCAGCGCTTCCTGGACAACCCGGTAGATCACTGTCTTTAAAGCCTCGGGAATCTCCTCCTCGGCAACCGACAACGACCGGTCGACCTGCAAGCCCCGGTAGGTGCCCTGAAACTCGCGCAGAAACCAGTTCAGGGTGGCCAGGATCCCGAGGTCGTCCAGAATCGGAGGTCTCAGAGCGCTCTGGATTCGCCGGGTCTCTTCGACAGCCTCCTGGACGATCGGCACCATATCCCGCAAACGCTCCGCCATCTCGACCCTGCTCTTTCTCAAGAGCGTGTCCTCCACCCGGTATTTGATCGCGTTCAGGGACTGGCCGATGCTGTCGTGGATCTCCCGGGAGATCCTCCTCCTTTCGTTTTCCTGAGCATTGAGAAGCTCAAGGGACACCTGCCGCAGCCTCGCCTCGGACTGCCGCAGCTCGGCTTCGAGATTAAACCGGTGGACCGCCTCTCCGACAATTCCAGAGATCGTCTCGACGAATTCAATCACCCGAAGAGGGAGATTGTCCGGCCGCTCGTCGGCCAGGTGGATGGCCCCAAGGATCCTGTCCCGGTAGCGCACTGGCACAATGGCGACCGTCCTGAAGCCGCAACGCATACAGGCCCCTCGAAAGCGCCCTCTCTCTCCGTTGGACAGTTCGCCCACAAAGGCCTCGGTGTCGTTGCAAAGAAAAGATCCTGCCCGGGTCATGACCGGCAGATCCTGAGGATCCGGTTTGCCCAGGACCACCCGGATACAAGCGCACTGGTCGTGCTCTAGGGAAAGCCAGTTTTCCGCTTCCCAGAACTCCTGGCTGAACCCCACGTAGGACTCGTAAGGAATGTGCTGCGAGGCGACCACGACCCGGATTCCCGCGCATCGGCAGCCGCTCCAGCGATGGACGAGACCCAAAACGCCGTCGAGGTACTCCTTCCGGTTGCCCGCACGGGAAAACCATTTCAGGACTTCGTTGGTGGCTTCGATTCGCCGCTGGTTCTCCTTCTGCTCGGTCACGTCGTTCACCGAGGCGACCCATCCGACCGGCTTTCCCGCGTCGTCGAAGACCGGCGACGGCAGCACCAGTGCGTCGAATCGTTCGCCATTCTTCCTTCTGAGCCGCATTTCCATGGCCCGAGGCTTGCCCGTCTTGAAAAGAGAGCGAAACTCCCGGGCAATCCGTTCCTGGTCCTCATGCGGCCAATAAACGAAAGGATAAGGCTTCCCCAGGAGCTCCTCTTCGCTCCAGCCCACCATCCGGCAAAAGGCCGGGTTCACGTACGTCTGCCGGCCTTCCAGGTCCACTGCCGCAATGCCGCAAAGAAGACTTTCCTCGATTCCCTTGCGGAAGGCCGCTTCCTTCCGCGCGGCCTCCCGTGCTTGCACCCGGCGCGTGACGTCCACCAAACCCAGAACCAAACCACTGACGGTTCCATCGTCCTCCAGGACCGGCTGAAGGCCCCAGTCCCAAAACGTTACGCCGCGCTCTGGATTGTGCGCATAGACAAAGGGCTTTTCATACGCAACGTAGGGCTCGCCCGTTTCCACGACCCTCCGAAAGATCCGTTCGTTTTCCTCGTCCGGATACAGTTCGAAATGGTTCTTGCCCACAAAGAACTCAGGCGTCTTCCCGTCCGCCTCAGCGTAAGCCCGATTGACCCGCACAAAATGAAAGTCTCTATCCAAATAGGCGATCAAGATGCCGATACTGGAAAAAACCTTCTCGAGAAGTTCCTCGGACTTCCTTGCTCTCAGTGTCGGACGTCTGGAGCGCGCCTTTTTCATCCGCTTTTGGATCTCGACTTTGTTCTGCATGTTGCCACCATGTGGAGTTTTTTATTCACACAATGCCTCTGTTACCGTAGGCCATGCCATCGCGCTTTGTTTTGCCACTCGCAGCCTGGGCTGCAACAACACGTTCATCTTCACTTTCCTTTGGCTCTCTTCTTTATGTTTTGTAAGGAAGCACCTTGGCCGACCGACGCCGCATCTATTTAACATTCCTTTGAGCAAGAGAGTTTACACTCAGGTGCGGCTGCCTTACCATACTGGAGCGATCCTGCGCAACGACCAAAAGGCCTCTCAAAGACCAACGAGCCATGACCGATCCCCCGGCCTCTTTGACGAGAGGAGTCGTGGCCCTGATGGGCTCCGGCGAACTCGCCGCCACCATGGTGGAAGTGCACAAGGATCTCTTGTCCAGGCGAGGCCGGGCCGCCCGCGCCGTGTTCCTGGACACGCCCGCAGGATTCCAGCCCAACGTGGACCTCATCGCTCAAAAAGCCGCAGAGTTCTTTCAACACCACGTGCAGCATGCCCTGGAGATCGCCAGTCTCAAGAGCGCCGAAGCGGCCCTGACCCCGGCCGGCCAGAGTGCGCTGGACATGCTCAGGAGGGCGGATTATGTCTTGATCGGTCCCGGAAGCCCCACGTACGCCCTCCGGGAGTGGCGAAACACACCCGTGCCCGAAATCCTTGCCAGACGAGTCGAAACCGGGGGATGTCTCGTAGCGGCCAGTGCGGCCGCCCTGACCGTGGGTCGGTTCACCTTGCCCGTGTACGAGATCTACAAGGTCGGAGAGCCTCTGCACTGGGCCGAAGGGCTGAACCTGCTCGGTCGGTTCGGCCTGGACCTTGTCGTCGTGCCGCACTGGAACAACGCCGAGGGAGGCACCCACGACACCCGCTTCTGCTACATGGGGCAAGAACGCTTCCGAAAGCTCGAGTCCCTGCTGCCCGGGGATGTGCGGATTCTGGGCCTGGACGAGCACACGGCCTGCATCATCGACCTTGAACGTGGGGAGGCGACCGTAAGGGGCGTCGGGTGCATCACCTTGAGAGATCGAGAGGGAGACAGGAAATTTTCGGCCGGGTCTCGCTTTCCTCTGGACGTCCTGAAGGGCAAAGCCTGCGGACCGGGCGATCGCCCGCAGGAAAGCCCCGGGGCCGGAGAGGAGACGAAGAAGGAGACCCCCGAAGGATCTTTCTGGGACACGGTGCACGACCTGGAGGCCGACTTTGAGCAAGGTCTCGAACAGCAGGTGCCGAGGAAGAGCGTTCGAGCCCTGCTGGAACTCGATCGCTTTCTCTGGCAGGCACAGCAAAGAGGGGAAAGTCCCGATTTCATTTCGCAGGCCAGGGAGATCCTGCGGGAACTTCTCGTCGCCCTTGGAGAGAAACTCGAGGCAGCCCTGCGGGGACAGGCTCCGGAGGCTCTTCATGCCGTGTTGACCGATGAGGTGCTTAAGCTCCGCGAGCAGTACAGGAACCAGGGCCGTTGGGCCGAGGCTGACGCCATCCGCGCGACGCTCGAGCGGGTGGGCCTCGTTCTGGAAGACACCCGCGATGGCCCCAGGTGGCATTTGGGCCCCAGGAGGGGATCATGAACGACGGGGTCGGCAACTCCCCTGCCGGGGCGGAACCACTTGGCGGTGTGGAACCCGGCCTCCTTGGGACAGGCCCAGAGATCCTTGGAGAAGAAGCCTTCGACGGCCTGCTCGCAGAGGGAGACCGCCTGACCCGCGCGCTCCAGTGGGGATCGATTTTCGTGCTCCCCCCGTGGCTCAGGGCCTGGTGGCGGATTTTTGGTGAGGGGGCCCGAGGAAAGCTTTTCACCGTCCGGTCCGGAGGCAGGCTGGTGGAGTTCGTTCCGCTCCTGCTGCGGGGCCAGGAGGCCGGTCTCATGGGCAGCGAGGACGTGTGCGACTACTTAGATTGCGCGACGGCCCCGACAAGGAGATTGTCCTGCGTTCCTGCCCTTCTCAGCCACCTCCTGAAGGAAGGCGTCCGCACGCTCGACCTGGGTCTGGTGCGTGCCGATTCGGTCGTGCTCCGGACGTTTGTGCCCGCTCTCCGTCAGCTTGGGTACGAGCCCGATTGCACCCCTGAGGATGTCTGCGTCGAAAGGGAACTGCCAGCCACGTGGAACGAATTCCTTTACAGCCTCTCCGGAAAGGAACGACACGAGATTCGACGCAAATGGAGGCGGCTCAAGGAGTCAGGTCCGGTGAGGTTTCGCGTGTTCGAGAAACCGGGTGAGATCGACGGCCCCGTGGAAACCTTCCTGCGCCTTTTTTCCGCGAGCCGCCCAGAAAAGGCCGATTTTCTTACGGAGCGGAGAGCCGCGTTCTTCCGCGAGGCAGCCCGGGAAATGGCGGCCCAAGGGATGCTCAGACTGACGCTCCTCGAACTCGAGGGAGAGCCTGCGGCCTCGGTGATGTGCTTCGACGACGGTTCGACCGTGTATCTGTACAACAATGGATACGATCCCCGCTTCCGGCATCTGAGCGTGGGCCTGGTCAGCAAACTGTTCACGGTCCGAGACAGCATCGAAAGAGGACGGAGCAAGTATGATTTTCTCAAGGGGGGCGAACCGTACAAGTTCCGCCTCGGCGGCAGGTCCGTACCCCTGTACCGCTGCAGGGTAAGCCTTGCCTCATGAACCCCGGGCGGCTGGAGCAGATCCGCGGAGGGAATGACATGGAAGGAGAGCGGGCTGGCCGAGCGCTTCGAGTCGCGATGCTCGCCGTCCATTCGAGCCCTGTGGGAGAACTCGGCACCCAGGACACGGGCGGCATGAGCGTCTACGTGCGGGAAGTGGCGCGGGAGCTGGGCCGGATGGGCCACCGGGTCGACATCTTCACGCGCCTGAGCGAACCCGGACACGTGGCTCCCCGGCGGCTTTACGAAAACGTGCGGCTCGTCCAACTGCCAGCAGGAATACACGGGCCGGTCCACAAGCTGGCCCTCTACCCCCACCTGGAGGAGTTCTGTCGGGAAATCTTGAGATTCTGCCGGGCCGAGGGTCTTTCCTACGACCTGCTTCAAAGCCACTATTGGCTTTCCGGCCTCGTGGGAGCAAGGCTCAAGCGCGTCTGGCGGATTCCCCATTTTGTGGTCTTCCACACGCTCGGCGCCTTGAAAAACAGCACAGACGAGCCCCAGAAAGAACCGCCGATTCGTCTGAGGGCCGAAAGAAGGCTCGCCGCGACCTGTGACCGGGTCCTGGCTTCCACCCAGGAAGAAAAAACGTTCCTGACCTTACACCTGGCAGCAGATCCGGAAAGGATTTCGGTGGTTCCGTGCGGGGTCGACCTCGAACTGTTCCAACCTGTGAACAAGACCGAGGCGCGCAGGCGCCTCGGCTTTGACCCTCAGGACATTCTCATCCTTTTCGTGGGCAGGTTCGCCCCGCTCAAAGGGATCAATCGACTCATAGCGTCCCTGTCTTACCTGAAAAGCCTGGACAGGGTGAGACTCGTGGTCGCCGGCGGAAACGGATCGAAAGAGGAAGGGCCGCTTCGCCGGGGGAACGAAGCTCTCCGAGACGAACTTCGGGGGCTGATCCTCTTCCCTGGAAGGATCGAACAGAGCCGCCTGCCTCTTTACTACAGCGCCGCCGACTTGCTCGTGCTGCCTTCCCAGTACGAAAGCTTCGGCCTTGTGGCCCTCGAGGCCCTGGCCTGCGGAACTCCGGTCGTGGCCACGCCCGTGGGCGCCATGCCCACCCTGATCCGGCAGGGAGAAACCGGATGCCTTGTGCCCGACGGCTCGCCCGAGAGCCTTGCCCGGGGAATCGAGACGGCTCTGGCATGCTGTCGGGGCCGTCCTCCTGAAGCGATCCGTGCTTCGGTCCTCTCCTTCGGGTGGCGCCAGACGGTCTCGGGCTTGCTGGCTGATCTGACCGCCCTCCGTCGAAGCCCGAACGCGGTCGGAGGATCCTCTCCGGCCCGCGGCAAACCTCCCCACACGCTCAGCCGTGCTTGCAGTCTGCCCCTCCGGCTCTGCCCTGGAGGGGCGCCTTGCGGAACCCCGGCAGCTTACGAAAACCCCGCGGAAGGAACTCCATGACCGCACCGGCTGACGCTCTGGTTGTGGCAGCCCACCCGGACGACGCCGAATTCGGCGCAGCCGGGACCGTGGCGCGCTGGATTCGCGAAGGCAAGCAGGTCGTTTATGTCGTGTGCACCAAAGGCGACAAGGGCACCCAGGACAGATCCCTGACTCCCGAAAGGCTCGCCGCGATCCGGGAGCAAGAGCAACTCGCGGCAGCCCGGGTGCTCGGCGTGCGCGAGGTCGTCTTCCTCAGATACCCGGACCAGAGCCTGGAGGACACCCCCTTTTTCCGCAAGCAGCTCGTCCGCCTCATCCGGCTTTACCGCCCCACCACGGTAGCCACTCTGGACCCCTACCGGCGATACCTCTGGCATCGCGACCACAGGATCACGGGGCAGGCGGTACTTGACGCGGTCTATCCCCTGGCCCGGGATCATCTCGCCTACCCCGACCTCCTGGACGAGGGGCTGGAGCCGCACAAGGTCCGGGAACTGCTCTTCTGGGGGGCCGAGGATATCAATTACCGTTCCGACATCACGGCGACTTTTGACCTGAAGATCGCTGCTCTTCGCTGCCACGAAAGCCAGTTCAAGGATCTCCCCCATCCCGATCCCGAGGGCTGGATGCGAGAGCGATGCCGGCAGATGGCCGAGGGCGAGCCCTTCGAACTGGCTGAAGCGTTCCACAGGGTCGAGCTGTTCTGAGGTCCCCCCGTTTATTCGCCGCATCTTGTCCTTCGGCGGTCACGTCAAAGCAGGGTGCCTGGGTGGAAGTGGAAACGGAGCAACCTGCGAAGGTTAGGCAGCCTGCGGAGCGCCCCCGTTGAGGCCCAGGTGCAGCATGAAGGGACGAGCTCCGTGGGGGTAGAGGCTTGCGTGGATAGAGCCCAGGAGGCGGCCATGGACGCGCTCAGAGAAAGGCGCGATTCCGCGGAATCGTCTCGGACAGACGGGGCGCCCGTGCTGTGGGCACGTCTTCGCATGGGCGATCTCCTCCGCAAGCCCCCGGGTCCTGGGCACGCGCTTTGCGGCCATGACAGAGCATGGCCCTCCTTTTTGGAGGGACGCGCTCCGTCGCGTCCGTCTTCGGCCCCCCCGTATCTGTAAAACGAAGGACTGACCCTTGCCTCGTCTCTCTTGCCTCGTGGGGACTGAACACCGTAGGTATTCTGCAGGCCGCCGGCGTTCTCAGAGGACCACTTCAGGGATTTCCAGCTCGCCCCTGCGGAAGGCCACCAGAAAGGCGTTGACCACCATGGGGTCGAACTCGGTGCCCGCTCCCTTGGCGATCACGTCCTTGGCCTCGAAGGGCGACATGGCCTTCCGGTACGGGCGGTCGCTGGTGAGGGCGTCGTACACATCGGCCACAGAAATGATCCGGGCTTCGAGCGGGATTTGTTCTCCTGTGGTGGGGCGGTACCCGGAGCCGTCGAATTTGTCGTGATGGGCCAAGATGATCGGGATGATCCGGCGCAGGGACCCGCCCACGGGCTCCAGGATGTTCGCGCCCTTGTCGATGTGCCTGCGCATCTCCTGGTATTCCTGGTTCGTGAACTGCGCAGCCTTGTAGAGAAGCTGGCGGCTCGTGTCGAGCTTGCCGATGTCGTGCAGAAGCGACGCGGCCCGGATGTCCTCGATCCTCTCCGGATTGAGCCGCATGCAGGCCGCGATCCGGGTCGCGTAAACGGAAACGCGGTACGAGTGGTTCTCGGTGTACTTGTCCTTGGAAACGAACTGGCGCAGGATCATGAGCACGCCGTGATAGGTCTGGCGGAGTTCCCGGATACGGGCCTCGCTGCGTTCGTAGAGGGTGCCCATGGCATAGGCCGTGATCATGAGGATGCCACCCCAGGCCGTGATCTCGTACCAGTGGCTGCTCAAGAGAACGGATCCCTGCATATCCACGAACAGCCCCTCATGCACCTGTGCCAGGATCCCCACCAGGATGATGCTGGCAAAAGCCGTCAGCGTGGCGTGCCGCCTGCCGAAGAAATACGCTGAAAACACCGTGGGCAGCGTGTACAGCCCCAAAAGCATGCGCTGGCCCGCCATGAGGTAGTTCATGGCCCCTGCGATGAGGAGCATGGACAGAATCAGCCAAAGTTCCTTGTTGACCTCCAGGAACTTTCGGGTCAGCGCCGCTTTCCAGTTCGACCGGAAACCCGTGACCCCAGAGGCTGCCCCTCCCTGGAGGCCGGCTTCGAGCAGGCCATCCAACGATCCGAAGTCTCCCGCTGGCTCCTGCACCGCGGCAGGATCGATCTCTCCATGAGGGACCCCTGCCTCTTGAGCAGGCTGGCGGTCCGTGGCCGCAAGTCTCCGCAAGTCCCTGGCTTCGCTCTCGAATCCCATGGGCAACCTCCCCTTTCTCGACAAAAGCCTCCCTTGCCGATAAACCCGGCTTTACAAGAAAATCGGCTGAAATGCATAAAAACTGTATGATTTTTTGGGGGAGGCCGGCTCCTCACGGAGCCAAAGAGTCCTGAAAGAGGTTTTCGAGTTCCTCAAGGAGAGAATCGGAATCCGTGAAAAGAACGGCCCGGAGGCCAAGCCGCCGGGCCGCGTCGACGTTTACAGCCTCGTCGTCGACAAACACCGCCTGGGAAGGCTCCACGCCGAGGCGCTTGAGGGTTTCCAGGTAGGCACGAGGATTTGGCTTGACCACGCCTTGCTCCCCCGAGCAGAAGACCACGTCGAAGCAATCCAGAATCCCCCATTTTTCGAGCCAGCGCGAAAGACCGGGCGGCGAATTGGAAAGGACGGCCAGACGGCAGCGGCCGCGAAGGCGCTGGATCAGGCCGAGGACGGCCTGGTTGGGCGCTTCGTCCGCCTCGAAACGATGCCGGAAACGGCTGATCTCCTCGGAGGTGCGAAGGCCCAGCTTCGGACCGACCGCTTCCCAGAACCCGTCCAGGGTCATGCGGCCGAGAAGGGCGTCGTGCCATTCCGGGCTTTTGTCGAAAAGATTTTTGAAGGAACCGGCCGGGAGGTCAAGGATTCTTTCGTACTCCTCAAAGAGCCGGGCGGGCTTTTGGGCCGAAATGACTCGGCCGAAATCGAACAGGACAGCCCGCGGGCAGTCCCGTCCCTCTTTTTTCTTGATTCCCCTATCGGCCGCCAAGGCTAGACCGCCCCCTCAGCCCTCATCGCCGACCGAGGAAATCCAAGACGCGATCGGCCGCTCTCAGCGCGCTTTCGGCAGCCAGTTCGGTGCCGATGTTGTCCTGGCCCACGTCCGCGCCCACATGGAAAAGGCCTGGCAGAGGCGATTCGATCGAAGGCCGCGCGGGCCCGACCTGCCCGACAACCTGAGCCAGACCGACAATGTCAGACTGGAACCTTCCGCTGAACCCCTTGACCGCACTGCCCCGAACCACCTCCCACCACAGCACGTGCTTGTTCAGCCCGGGATACAGCCCGGACAAATGGGCAAGCTGTCTCTCCACCCATTTTGAAACGTCCTTCTCGCCCGGAGGGGCGAGTCCCGGCAGGTTGAGAAGCTGCCGACCCGGAGGCACGAGGGAAGGGTCCATGTTCGAGGGAACGGGCATGAAAACCGAGAAAGTGCCTTCCTGCTCGCCGGGATCTTGTCCCGCTGCGATCTGAGAGATGGATTCCATCATCTTTTCCTGACTCGCCAGGGGCACGGAAAACACCACCGGCGCCTCGACGACAGGTTCGTTCAGGAGCACCTTGATGTTGAGGAACATCTCCATGAAATCGTCCGTGCCGAAAAGACCGCAGGTCAGGCCGGCCACCTGATCCCGATAGGATTTCGGCAAGGCTCCTTCGGGCACCATCCTCTGGACGGTCTCCTTGAGTCCCGCATTCGACACGACCACACGGGAGGCGATCTCTTCCCCGCTCTTGAGACGGACTCCTCCGGCCACTCCGCCGGACACGATGACCGACTCCACCTGCTGCCCGGTCCGGATCTCCCCGCCCAGGCTTCTCACCACCCGGGCCAGACCGTCCGGGATCGCCTGGCAACCGCCCAAGGGATATCCGATCCTTCCCCTGAGCTGCCAGTTGCGAGTCATGCGGATGACTTCTCCGGCGCTGGCCTCGTAGATCCCCACAACCCCCATGAGCATCGTCCGGTCGTTGTGGAAGGCCAGAAACGCCTCGTGGGTGGAATATCGACTGAGCCACTCGAAGAAGGAAACCCCGTCCAGCCTGTGGGTCTCCTCATCCGTCATCGCCCGCAGATCCCGATCCGCCCGAAGGGCTGCCTGATAATCCTCTTCAGGCATTCCCAAAGCCCGCCACGTCTTTTGGATCTCTTCCTCCGTGGCGAAGCTGGCGTCGGGGTAGACGCAGCGCTCGCCGCGCACGAACAGGACCGGTTTTTTCCCGCCATTGACGTGCCAGAACCGAATCGCGTCGGGCATGCCCGCGCGGCGCAGCACTTCGCCGAAGGGCCCTTGTTCGCACCGGGCGAACATATGAATGAACGTGTCGATGACGCAGCCCTCTTTCCGGTAGCTCGAGCACCGGCCGCCCAGAAAAGGGTTCCTTTCCAAAACGAGCGTTCTGACTCCCCCGCGGCTCAGCAAGGCCGCGACGCTCAGCCCCCCGATCCCCGCCCCCACAACGATCGCATCGTAAGCGGGTTTCATGGCGCATCCCTCCCGAACAGGTCCATAGGGTTCTTATCACGGCTCCTTCTGGGGCGGCAAGAAAATTTTCGGCCTCCTGTTGACGCTCCGAGGCCGGATCGGGTAGGTAAGAAACAAGACCCCGCTGTGGAGGAGCCGGCCGTGAAAGACCGCCTCGCTTACGAACTCGCGGAAAAAGTAGGCTTCCAGTACCGCAACCGGATCTGGCTCGCCCTGCAGCACGAGGACGAGGGAGCCTACGACAAAGCGCTCGATGCCTGGGACGAAATCATCCGGGAGATCCGGGAACAAGGCGGAGACGCCGCGCCCCTTGCAGTCCAGAGGGAACGAGTGCGCAAGAATCACGTGCGCGGAGCCGACCTTGCCTCGCGGAAAGAGCCGGAAGCCGCACCGGCCAGAGAAGCGGGTTTTCGGGAATCGGCCAGAATCGATCTCCACCAGGAGCAGGCCTTCCAGGAGATGAAAAACCGGTTTCGGGCCGAGCTGCAGAGCCTTTGCCTGAGCGAGGGCGTCAACCTGGAAACCCGGACCGACGAAAACCGCCTGCAGGTCAAGAGCCTTCTCGACCGGATCCTCCGGGAGCACCTGCGCGAGATCCCCGAGTGGGTGAGGCGAAAAGACCTACTCGACGAAATCGTCGACGACGTTATCGGCCTTGGGATCCTGGAGGGCTATCTGAGGAACCCGTCGGTGACCGAGGTGATGGTCAACGGTACCGAGGTCTTCTACGAGCAGGACGGGCAGATCTTCCCTTCTGCCCGCAGCTTCAACAGCCTGGAGGAAGTCCGGAGAATCATCGATCGCATCATTCAGCCCGCAAACCGACGCATCGACGAATCAAGCCCCCTGGTCGACGCCCGGCTGCCCGACGGCTCGCGCGTCAACATCGTGATTCCGCCCGTGGCCGTGGACGGCCCCTCAATCTCGATCCGCAAGTTCTCTCCCCTTGTCCTCACCGAAGCTTCCCTGATCGAAAAAGGGAGCCTGACAAGTACAATGGTCGAGTTCTTCCACCTGGCCGTGGTCAGCCGCCAGAACATCATGATCGCGGGCAGAGCCAGCTCGGGCAAGACGACTCTCCTCAACATTCTCGGCAGCTTTATCCCCCCTGAGGAGCGCATCATCACGATTGAGGAAATGGCCGAGCTCAAGTTGCCCCAGCGGCACGTTGTCCGCCTGGAAGCCCGGCAGCCCAACATCCAGGGCAAGGGGGAAATCTCGATCCGCACCCTTTTCCGAAACGCCCTCCACATGAGGCCGGACCGGATCATCGTGGGCGAATGCCGGGGCGCCGAGACCTTGGACATGCTCCAGGCCATGAATACCGGCCATGACGGCTCGATCAGCACGGTTCACGCCAATTCGCCCCTCGACATGTTCGCCCGGCTCGAGGTCATGGTCGGCATGAGCGAACGGGCCATACCCCCGCAAACCGTGCGCAAACAGATCGCCTCGGGCCTCAATCTCGTGATCTACTGCGTCCGCTTCCCGGAAGGACAGCGGAAAGTGACCGAGGTGTGTGAGATCCTGCCCGGCAGGGACGAAGGCCAGGAAATTCGGGTCGAGCACATCTACCGGTTCGAGCGAACCGGCCTTGACGAGGCGGGCCGCGTCCAGGGCAAGTTCGTGGCGACTGGGTACGTGCCCTCCTTCGTCCGGGAGCAAACCGAGCTGAGCCGGGACCCGGCGGTTCAGGCCCTTTTCAAGGCTGGGGAATCGCCCGCGGGCTGAAAACCGGCACTCTGCTGAAGGTCCTTACGACTGCGCCTCTCACAGGCGTCTTCGCCGATGCCAGAAAAGGATCCCCAGTGCCACAATCGCCTCGGGCACGAGAAGCACGATCGAGTGGTACGCGGCCACGGCCCTCTCCGGAAAAAGGGGGGCCTGGTACAGATCCTCCACCTTGGGCCGCACGCCCGCGCTCGCATCCCTGCCGGCCAGCCAATAGACCGCGTTCATGACGAGATCCCGATTGTAGAGAACCGCAAAAAGTCGGTTCGCCGCCAGGTCGAGATCCCCGAAAACGACCAGCCTTGCCACCGAGCCCTGGCCCCAGTCCTTTTCCACCGAGGCTCCAAGGGCAAACGATCCCCTGCGTTCGCCGGCCGGTGGCGCCGCTCCCGGCGGTGGCTCCAATCGGCTGACAGGGTCGGAAAAGACAAACCCCGAGACATCCTGGGTCAGGATTTCCAGGGGCCGCACACCGGAAAAGACCACCCGGGTCTGTTCCTGAAGGCCCTGCGCTGCCGGATGATGCCGCACGAACCGGTTGACCAGCAGCTCTTGGCCCGGCGCCTGGCTTCCGAACAGGCTTGCCTTCTCGTCCACGACCGTAGCATCAGGGGCCCGAAGGCCCAAGGACTCCAGGAGGCCAGCTGGTTCCACGATCCGACCCGGTTCGAGAAACACGAGGAGCCTGCCCCCCTGTTTCCAGAACGACTCCAAGGCCAGCCGCTCGGCTTCGAGGAGTCCCCGTTCCGGAGCGGCCAGCACCACGACGCGGCAGGACTCGGGAACGGCCGGCTTTGCGGCAAGCAACAAAGGGGAGACTCTGAAGCCTTCGCGCTCCAAAGTCGCCGTGAATCGGCCCAGCTCTCGAGGGTCTTTCCCCTGCGGATCGGCCTCGCCATGGCCTGTCAGAAAGCACACCTCGGCCTCGGTCCGGGCCAAAAGGGTGAGCAGAGCTTGCGTGACGTACATTTCCTCGGCCAGAGGAACTCGTTGGACCCGATCCCCGGATCGCAATACGATCTCGGATCGACGTCTAAGAGCCCGCTGAGCCTCGGGACCCAGGGCTTGGGGCGGCACCTCGCGAACATGAAACCGGCTGCTTGCAGCAGCGTAAAGATCCAGCAGGAGTTTCTCCCTGCCCAGCGGCGAGTCCGCAGGCCGGACCAGAAGGGCCTCCACATCCACATCGAGCCGCTCCAGAACTTGCCTGGTAAAGGGCGTGAGGCTGAACGTCCTCGGCCTGGTGAGATCCCAAGAGACCTCCAGTCTGGATGCTGCCCAAAGGAGCGCCCCTGCGACCCCAAGGCCGACCGCAATCTCCAACAAGGCTGCGGTCCGCGCCCGCCAGGCCGGCCTGCCCTGGGGTCTGCGCACCCGCGACAGGGCCCCAGCGGCGGCCAGGACAAGAAACACCAAAGCGGCCGATAGGTTGGCGACCGTGAGCCACCCGGTCTGTCGGGTCAGGTACACGCCGGCAAGCCCGCACACCAGGGCCAGGCAGCCCAAGGCCGCCCACAACCCGACCCGGTCAGTCCCTTTTCTCGCCATCTTTCGCATCCCTGCCGGTTCGTCCCACGTCTCAGCCTTCGGCCTTGCCGCAGAGAACGCGGACCCATTTGCGCCGCGGCAGCCCGCCCTCTTGGCACTTCACCGGATCCGCTCGAGCCTCAAAGCCGCAAGGGTGAGCAGGAAGGCCAGAAGAGAAAGGGCAAAAAAGTACACGACATCCGCCAGCGACACCAGCCCCCTGGCAAAACCTTCAAAGTGGCGCACGAGGGAAAGGAACGTCAAGATCTTGTCCAGCCGGTCGCCGGTAAACTCCATGAGCCACCCGAAATCGAACAAAGCCGAGGTGGCCACAAAGGCCGTCAGGGCCGCGACAAGCTGATTGTCCGTCAGGGACGAACAGAGAAGGCCGACCGAAGCCAGGGTGCATGCCAGAAGCAGCATGCCGATGGAGACCGAAACGATCGGTCCCGGGTCCAAACGGGTGCTGGCCACGCTGACGGCCGGCAGAAGAACCGCGGCGCCAACGACGCCCACGAGAAAAACAAACGTCGCAAGAAACTTGCCGCCCGCCACTTCGCTTCTGCGCACCGGCAGAGTCCACAAGATCTCGTCGGTCCTTCGGGTTCTCTCCTCGCAGAACATGCCCATGGTCACGAGAGGAACGACTCCCAGGAGCACCAGCGCGGTCTGGGTCGCGGTGGGCACAAGAACCTGGTCGAACAGGTTCACGCCGGGCGGCAGCATCCCCATGCCCATTTCGTCGAAAGCCGCCTGGGACTGCAGAAGCATAATCTGGGCGTTGAAGGCCCGGAGATTTTCGAAGAAAAAGACGCTCATGGCGAGGCTGACCGCGCACAGGGCCACGTACGCCACGGGTGAGGAAAACAGGGCCACGAGTTCCTTGCCCACGATGGCCGCCACACGCCTCATAGGTCTTGCTCCGTCACGCGTTCGCGAGTCTGGCGGAAAACTTCCAGAATCCCTTGGGGGCCGCCAAACCCTTCGACCGTGTCCACCCGGACCACCCGACCCCGGTCCAACACCAGAAGACGCGAGCAGACCGACGCCGCCTCATTCAGATCGTGCGTGCTCAGCACGACGGCGCTTGTCCGAGCGAGGCCGCGGATCTCCTCGTGGGTCCTGGCCCTCTGCTCGGGGTCAAGACCGTCGGTCGGCTCGTCGAGAAAGATCACGTCGGGCCCGTGCATTACGGCTGCGGCAAGAGCAATCCGAGCCCTGTACCCTTTGGAACAGTGGCCCACCAGCCTCCCCTCGACCGCGGCCAGGCCGAACCGCTCCACCACCTCCCGAACCCGGGCATCCCGCTCCCGGCCTGGAATCCCCTGCAGCGTTGCGTAGAGGCGGAGATAACCCGTGACCGTCAGATCCCGGTAAAGCTGCGGATGCTCGGGCATGTAGCCGATCCGCCGCCGAACGGAAAGAGCGTCCCGGACGATGTCCAGGCCTGCGATGCGGGCCGATCCGGCCGTGGGCAGCCGGTAGGTGGTGAGGATTCTGAGGAGCGTGGTCTTGCCCGAGCCGTTCCGGCCGAGGAGCCCAAAGACCTCCCCGCGCCGGACCGAAAAGGAAACGTCCTCAAGAGCTGCCAGCGGGCCATAGGTCTTGCAAAGCCCGTTGACCTCAACGAGGATTTCAGCCGAGGGAATGCCCGCCTCCGGAAGGGCTCCGGCGGTTGCGGCCATGGACTTGTCGCTCCTCAGAAGCCGGTTCGTTTTGCCGGTCTATATTTACAAAGATAGCAGCGCTGCGGAAGTCCATCAACTCGGCCTTTCGGCGCCGCGGATGGCCCTGCGAGTCTCGCCGTGTCTATCACGCTTACCGCGAAGCCGCGCGGTCCGTCTAGTCCTTCGTGGTTCGGGCACCGGTCGTGCCCATACGAAGACGGACAAGATTTTGACAGGTTTCTTGGACTAGTGTCCTCTTGGGTGCCCGTCCCCAAAAGGGGGGTTCTTCCTGAAGGCCTTGGCAATTGCCCAACGGAAGGCTAAGGTGAGTCAATTTCTGAGTAAGGTTGAGCCCGGCGATGAGGTCCTGATCACGGACCGGAGGAGGCCTGCCGCCCGGCTGGTGTCCGTATCCATGAGTACTCATCCCAGAAATTCCCTATTGCGACTGGAAAAGCAGGGGGCTTCTTCAGCTTGGAAGGGAGGCAAGCTCCTGGCGCACCCTTTCAGGCTCGATCAGGGTGCCGAGCCGCTCGAAGGTCTCCAGAGCCTCGGTGAGATTCTGACGGGCCGCTTTCCAGCGGCGCTGCTTCTTGCGCAGGCGGCCCAGGGCCGCCAGGGTCAGGGCGGCCTCGTTCTCTGCCTGGATCGACTTGAGAATCGTCAGGCTTTGCTCGAGATGGGCCTCGGCTTCCTTCGCCAACCCTAAATTCATCTCTGCCTCACCCAGACACCGCCTGGCCCGGCCCGAAAACCATTTCGCGCCATCCCGATCGGCAAGTTCCAGGAGATCCGCGGCTACTTCCCTGGCTTCTTCGTAATCCGCGGCGGCGAGGAGCACATCGCAAAGCTGGGACCCTACAGGCACACCGACAATCATAAGCCCGGCCGCCTGAAGGGCCCGAAACAAAGACCCCATGTACTCAGTATCCCTGCCGCCCTTGCCCGATCGGCTCAGAGCCCACCCATAATAAGACCGCGCCAGCATTTCGTCCGCAGGCGTAGGAGTCATGCGGATCCCCTGTTCGCCGAACTCGAGCGCCCGCTCCGTGTCTCCCTTCATGCCGTAGGCCAAGGTAAGGGCCAGCGAAGCAAAGGAACCGAGGCTTTCGTCCGAGAACTCCTTTGCCTTGGCCAGGCCTGCCGAGCCCTGTTCCAGAGCCTCGTCCCAGCGACCCATAAGACAAAACGCCCAAGAAGTCAGCACCCGGACGCGCACGTACACCACAAGGTCAAAGGATTCGGAGAGCTTGTTCAGCGCCTTTTCCCCAAGGGCCACAGCCTCTGCCAGGTCGCCCTTGTAGAGAAGGCTGCATTCAGCCACGTAGAGAGCAAAGGCGGCCTGCGCCTGATCGCCGCTTTCGTCGCACAGGGCGGCCGCTTCCAGGGCGTGTCCCAGGGCCCGATCGAATCGCCCGAAACTGAATTCGCAGAAGGCCATGCGGGAATAGAAAGCTCCCCGCACCCCGACCACGTCGATTGCGGCCGCCATGGGCTCGAAGCGGCTGAGGAGTTCGTAATACTCGGGCAATCGGAGAAGCAAATAAAAGGCTTGCTCCTGCCTCGCCAGAAGCGTGATCCTCTGGACACGGTTCTCCCGCGTGTCCGGGAGACGGTCAAGCACCTCCATCGCCCGGTCGAAATAGGCCTTCGCCTCCTCCACAGCGTTTGTCCTGAGCGCTTTCCGGTTGGCAAGATCCAGGTACTTCAGAGCCTTTTCCGGATTGTCACCGCTCGTGTAGTGGTAAGCGAGAAGGTCATAATATTCCTCCAGATTCTGCGCGTGGGTTTTCTCGATCGCTCGGGCCACCTCCGCGTGAATGTTCTTTCGCCCCTCCCCCAGGAGGCTGTGGTAAGCCGCCTCCTGTGTCAGGGCATGCTTGAACACGTATTCCAGATCCGGGAATAGCCGCTTCTCAAAAACGAACCCGAGACCTTGGAGCCTGAGCAAGCAAGCCTTCAGCTCCTCACTCATTCCTGTGATGGTCGTGAGGATACCATAGGCGAACTCCTTTCCGATGACCGAGGCGACCTGGAGAATCCGCCTCAGATTTTCTTCGATCCGCTCCATTCGGGCCGAGATGATGCCCTGGACCGTGTCGGAGAGGGCGCTGGCAGACGGCTCCCGGGCCAGCACATACCGGTTGCCCCGCTTCTCGATCGAACCGTTTTCCAACAAGCTGCGAGCAAGCTCTTCCACGAAGAGCGGATTGCCTCTCGCTCTGCCCAAAATGAGATCTCTCAGCTCCGGAGCCACCTCCCCTTCCCGCAGGATGGACTGGAGCAGCATCGCGCTTGTCCTGTTCGTGAGCTGTCCCACCCGGATCTCGGTGAACCAGGGTTTGCTCGCCCACGCGTGGTTGTATTCCGGCCGATAGAGCAAAAGAAGCAGAATTGGATGGCTCGGCACGGCTTCGATGAAGAGATCCAGGAATTCCTGAGAGGACCGGTCGATCCACTGAAGATCTTCCAGCACGAGAATCACGGGCCGGCTGCGGCTTTCCAACAGAATCAAGTCTCGCACCGACTCGAGAATCCGCTTCTCCCTTTCCTGCGGTCCGATCTGCTGATACTGATCGTCCTCCACGTCGAACGAGAGGAATTCGAGAAGAGCCGAGGTCTGGATCCTACCTTCCGGCTCCAACTCGCGGAGCTTTCGCCCGATCCGCTGCCCGATCGCTTCGTGTGGGTCCCCCTCCTCCACGCCGAGCAACTCTTTGACCACCTCCAGAATGGGCTTGAAGGCCATGGAGCCGCCGTAAGCCGCAGATCGGCCTTCCAGATACCGGCAAGCGCCAAGAGGAACGAGCCTCCGGAGTTCGATTACAAGTCGCGATTTGCCCACTCCGGCATCGCCCGTGATTCCCACGACCCGGCCGGATCCCTCCCGCGCTTTCTCAAAGTTCTCCTTGAGAACCCGCATCTCCTGATCGCGTCCCACGAACCTTGTCAGACCCATGGGCGCCACGGCCTCGATCCGGCCTCGACCCTCCGGGAGATTGGCCACGTTCTCAGGAGTTGGGCGCCTTATGTCCGCCAAAACCGCGGAAGGCCTCGACAGGGGACGAGAAGCGCTCGGCGTGCGTTCCTCGGGCTCCGCTGCGCCAGAAAGGAAAGGCCCAGGGGAAAACCGCGCGATCTGCCGGGCGAGTTTTCGCTCCGAGTAGCCGCGATAGGCAGGGTTGCTCTCCAGTCCAAGCTGAGCCTGCCGGGCACTTTGAATGCGCTCCTGAGGTTCCTTGGCCAGCAAGGAAGCAACGAGGGCCGCCAAAGGAGGAGGCACTTCAGGCCTAAAGGTCCGGATGTCCGGCGCAGGCTTAGACCGGATCTCCTCGAGGAGTTTCAACGGAGAGCCTTCGTCCTTGAACGGAGTCTGACCGGCCAAAAGCTCAAACAGAACCACTCCGGCCGCGTAAAGGTCCGACAGATGGTCCTGGGGCCGGCCCGTCACGTGCTCGGGCGACATGTAGGGAAACTTGCCCCGCAGGATACCGGTGCTGGTCTCGTGGCTCCAGGGTTCCACCTTCGCCAGCCCGAAGTCGGTGAGTTTCACCTCGCCCTCGCGGGAAAGCAGAATGTTCGGAGGGCTCACGTCCCTGTGGACCACCCTCAAGCGCACTCCGCCGCTCTCGGCCCGCTCGTGGGCGTAATCCAGGGCGCCGAAGATCTTGGCCGCGATCCAGACCGCGGCAGCCAGGGGCACCGGAATCTTCCTCTCGCGGTGCGTCTCCATGAATTCGCGCAAATTCGGACCGTCTACGAACTCCATGCAGAGGAAGTACCCGTCCTCGGTCTTTCCGAAATCGTGGATCTGCACGATGTTCGGGTGCCGAAGCTGCGCGGACACCCGGGCTTCCTGGAGAAAAAGAAGAGAGAATCGGGAGTCAGACGAGAACTGGGCCAGGACGCGCTTGAGGACCACGAGTTTTTCGAACCCCTCGGGCCCGCGCTGGCAGGCCAGGAACACCTCCCCCATTCCGCCCGCCTTGAGCCGGCGCAAAAGCCGGTATTTAGCAGGGTCGCCATCGGTCACGAAAGGTTCTCCTTGGATGGGTAAAGGGCGCCCGGCCCGAAGAAGGACTCAGCCGAATGGAGTTTTTCCTCAGACCCGCCTCAGCGGAACCGGTCAGGATCGAGGCCCGTCTTGGCGATCAACTGGTGGAATTGACTTCTTTTTACACCCGCTCCTTTGGCAGCGGCCGTGACCACGCCCTTGGACTTCTCGAGCCAGTGAGCGACGAACCGCTTCTCCAAGTCAAGCCAAAGGGCCTCTTTCATTTCTTTGAGCTCTTCCCAACTGGTCGGGACAGCCGCCCGCAACTCGGAGGGCTCGACGGCCGAAAGTCTTAGATGGACAGGCAGGTCTTCGACTCGCAGAGGCCTCCCCCCGGCTTGCGCGATCGCTCCTTCGAGAATGTTTTCGAGCTCCCGCACGTTGCCCGGGAAGTCGTAGCGCTCGAGTGCTTCCAGGGCCTCCCGGGTGAGGCCTCCCGACGGAATCCCGAGCTTTTCGGAGATCTTTCGCGTCAAATGGGAGCACAGGGGCGGGATGTCCTCCCGCCGCGCCCTGAGAGGCGGAATCGAGAGGAGCAACGAGCTTAGACGGTAATAGAGATCCTGCCTGAACCGGCCGTTCGCAACCTCCTCCTTCAGATGCTTGTTTGTGGCTCCGATCACCCGTACCGAAACCCTCCGCTCCCTCTCTTCGCCGAGACGACGGAAAACACCGTCCTCCAGCACCCTGAGGAGCCTTGTCTGCGTCGAGTGAGCCATCTCGCCCAGCTCGTCCAGGAAAAGAGTGCCTCCGTCCGCAAGCTCGAAAAGGCCTCGTTTGTCCTCCTGGGCTCCGGTAAAAGCGCCCTTCCGATGCCCGAAAAGTTCGCTCTCCAAGAGTGTTTCCGGCAGGGCGGCGCAGTTTACGGCGACAAAGGGGCCCTTCCGGAAACGGCTGTTGTAGTGGAGGGCCCTGGCTACAAGTTCTTTCCCGGTGCCGGTCTCGCCCTCAATGAGAACGGTCGTGGGCAGATCCGCGACCCGTTCAAGGAGCCCGAACAGAGTCTGCATCGCGCGGCTCACACCCACGATCTCTTCGGGCTTTGCAGTGGGCGTGCGGATCTGGAGTTGAAGACGCACGTTCTCGGCTTTGAGCGCCCTTTTGTCGTCGGCAAGGGCGTTCAACCGCCGGTAAAGGTTCTCGATCTGGGAGGCATGGACCGAGTACACGGTCAGAATTTCCAGATCCCTGAGCGTAAACTGTCCGTCACCCGAGCGGTTGTCCACCTGCAAAACCAGCTTCTTGTCTTCGTCGAGACCGAAGGGCACGAGCAGGGAAGACGAAATGTGGGCTCTCGCCACACTCTCAGGCTCGGCCGATGCCCCACCGGCCAATGCCCCACCGCCACAGGCCGAAAAAAGAAAGCCTCTGCGCTCGCAAAGAGCCTTTCGGATCAGCGACCGGCTGAAGAGAATCTCCTCATCGGCCGAGCCGGCTGTCCCGTTGCGGCACCGCTGCATTTTGAGGCGGACCGCTGCCCGGTCGGAACTGCCGGATTCAGTCTGAGAAGCCTCAGCCACCATGACGTGGGTGGCGCTGGGAAAAGTATCGAACAAGGCTTCGGCTAGAGCCTCAAACAAAGAGTCCGGGCTGGCACCCTCTTTCAAGTCGGTCAGGATACGCCCGAGCCTGTAAAGGCCGGTCACCGCCCTGGCGTCAGCGGAGAGCGCCCCCTCGATCGTTTTCCAAGCCGAAACATCGGTCCTGTCCCGGACCTCGATCGCTGGCTCCTCGGCGTCTGCAAAAGGCGCCCCCTTATCGGCCTCGCGGGGAGGCGTCCACTCCACGCAAACCACGGTAGGGTTTTCTCTGTCTCCCAGAAGAATGAAATCGCCATTCTCAAGGCGAATCTGGAAGTTCTGTTCCAGGTCGACCGGCATGACACGGCCGCCTCTTCGGAGCGCGGACCCGTTTGAGCTGTGAAGGTCAATATAGACATACCGGATACCATCCCAAAGGATCTGGCCGTGATAGCGGGAAACGTAGCGGTCCGTGAGCACGAGATGGTTGGAAGGCGCCTTGCCCAAAGACACCGAGCCTTTGTCCGACTCCAGGGTCAAGCCTGTTTCGGGACCTGTCTGGACCGTAAGGCGAATCATTTCTCGTTTTTTTTAGAAAGTAGAGGGCGGAAGGACTCGCGAGTTACCTATAACAGAATAACAGCCGGGAAAACCATGTTCAAGGAAAAAATGTTGCCCCCCTTCGACAGTGTCGCTTTTCCGCAACACGAGGTGCCTTTTCAAAACACCTTCCTTCTTCCTGACGGACAATAAAAAAAAGCGCCGCGAAACGACGCCTTATCGAGGGAGGGACAAACAGATGCTCTCGACAGGCCTTGTTGCGAACCCGCAACACGGCCCGCCTCGCAAGGCACTGTAATGATCCGGGTGAATCCCGTGGTTCAAGCATATTCATATGGATGTCTGTACACCATTTGGACCTTCTTGCCTCCAGCCTCGGGCACGGCACGCTTCTTGCTCCGCTTCGAAACAAAATGGGCTGAAGACTTCTATCGGGGGGCAGGGAGGAAAGAGGATGAGTGCGTACTACCGCCACCACTGCGATTGCTGTGGCTATGCCTTCGAGACCTCAGGGCCTTGGGAATTCTTCGAGACCGAGCCTCGCGAGAATCGCCTCTCCGAAAACAGGGGAGCCATCTCCGATTCTGATCCAGCCCAAACGTTCGGCGTCCTCGGGCTCAGAGCACGCGTGTTTTGCCTTGGCTGCGGCCGCTTCGTAAACCTCGTCCTGGCAAAACACCTGATTCTCGCCAAGATCGAGAAACCTTGCAGGCGCTTCCTGGAGGATCTTTGGACGAACCAGCCAGAAGGCGCCGTCCTTCCGAAGGTCGCGCGCCTGCCCCCTTGCCCTCACTGCGGCAAGGAAAAACTCGTGCTGGGATACGGGCCGAGATCGAGCGCCGAGTGCCCCCATTGCGGCGCTGGCACCTTGCTCGCGTGTGCTGTATGAAAGCCGCCTTCCACCGCCTGTTCTCTCTGTTTCTGAGGAGCCTCGCAAATCGACTCTATGTATCTTGACCTTCTGTTGTTCCTCATCGGCCTCGTGTTCGGTCTTGTGGCGTTCAGCCAGATCACCTACCCCCTGGTGTCTCTTGTCCCCAAGGTTCGAGCCCTTCTTCGGGTCAACCGGCATGAGAAGGCCCTTCTGGTTACGTTCCTTCTCCTCGCACCCGCGGTGTGGACCGTGATCCTTGCCAGCACGATTCTCCTTGCCCGACGCTATCTACCCCTCCAGTGCAGGGCCTATCTCATCGGACTGACCGTTGTCCTGCTCGTGGTTCTGCTCAATCTCCACGGAAAGAACCAAGAGATGGAAAACGACTTCCTCAACCGAGTGAAGACATGCCTTCGCCTGCGCAATCCAGACACGCCGGTGCGCAAAGGCGCCCGTGAAAAACACGGGAGCGGCAAATAGACTCGTGAGGAGGCCGCAGGTTTTTCTGGCTCAGTAAGCGGGCTCTTCCGAGGTCTTGCCCCGGAATACCCAGTGCACGTAGGCCATGTAGCCCAAAATGAGCGGCAAGAGAAAGACCGTTCCCACGAGGAGGACGGACTGGGACTCTGGCGAAGCGGCCGCTTGACGGAACGTGATTTCGTAAGGGACGAGCCAAGGCCAAAGGGTGATCCCAAGCCCCAGGTAGGCTGAGGCGAACACGCCCAGGCTCGCCAGAAAAGGCCTCACCTCACGGCCCGAGCGCAGATCCCGCCAGACCAGAAGGAGGAGCAGCCCGGCCCCAAGCGGGAGGGGCGCGAGAAAGAGCGCGTTCGGAAGCGAAAACCAGAGGATCCTCGCCCTCTCACTCAGGATGGGCATCCACACCGTGACGGCGAGGAGAAAGAGGCCCACGCCGCACACAGCCCAGCGGGCGGCCTTGCGGGCCCAGTCGCGCGTGATGCCGTCGGTTTTCATGACCACCCACGTGGCGCCGAGCAAGGCGTAGCCGCAAACCAGAGCGACCCCCACCATGACGCTGTAGGCGCTCAACCAGTCCAGAGGGCCGCCCGCGAAGGCCCGGCCCTCCACCCGGATCCCCTGAACCGCTGCGCCCAGGATCGCCCCCTGCATGAAGGCGGCAGTCAGCGACCCGATGTGGAAAGCCCGGTCCCAGAGCGCGCGGGACCGGCCTTCGGCCTTGAAGCGGAACTCGAAGGCCACGCCCCGGAAAATCAGCCCCAGAAGCATCAGAATCACCGGAAGATACAGGGCAGGCATGAGAACAGAATAGGCGAGCGGAAACGCGGCCAGGAGGCCCCCGCCTCCCAGCACGAGCCAGGTTTCGTTGCCGTCCCAAAAAGGAGCGACGGAATTCATCATCCGGTTGCGGCAAGTTTCGCTCGGGGCAAAGGGGAAAAGGATCCCCACGCCGAGATCGAACCCGTCAAGAACCACGTAGAGGAAGATCGCGGCGCCGATCAGTCCGTGCCAGACCAGGGGCAGATCCACAACCCTTTCCAGGCTAAACATCGAGGCCTCCTCTTTCTCCCGTACCGCCCAAGACGAGAGGCGGCTTTTTCAGCCCGTGCGCGCCGTAAGGCGGTTCGGTCGAACCCGGGCCTTTGCCGATCAGGCGCAGGATGTAATAGCTGCCCGCGCCGAAAACAAGAACATACACGAAAACAAAGGCGGCTAAAGTAAAAGCGATCGATCCTGCCGGCACGGGAGAGGCAGCCTCTGAAGTCCGCATCACGCCCTGGATCATGTAAGGCTGGCGGCCGACCTCGGTCACGACCCAGCCGGCCAGAACCGCCACGAAGCCCGAGGGCGTCATGGCCATGCAGAGATACTGGAACCAGCGCGTATTGAAAAGCCTCCCGGCCAGAAACAGGAGGGCGCCGGCGGCCCCGGTAAAAACCATGAGGAATCCCAGGCCCACCATCACCCGAAAGCCCCAGAATACCCACGCAACAGGCGGCCGTTCCTCCCGGGGCCATTCCTTGAGCCCCTTCACTTCGCCGTCCCAGGAATGAGTGAGAATGAGGCTTGACAGCTTCGGGATCTCGACAGCGTAAAGGGTCGCCTCGGCTTTTTCGTCCGGCCAACCCACAAGCTTCAGGGGGGCCCCCCGCCGGGTCTCCCAAATACCCTCCATGGCCGACACCTTGGCCGGCTGGTGCTCCAGGGTGTTCAGACCGTGGAGATCGCCGAACAGAACCTGCAAGGGCGTAACGAAGACCGCCATGATCATGGCCATGCCCAGCATCACCCGGGCATGCCGCTCGTGACGGCCCCTCCAGAGGTAAAAAGCCCCGATGCCGGCCGCCACGAAGGCCGTGGTGAGGTAGGCGGCGACGACCATGTGCACGAAGCGGTAGGGGAAGGAAGGATTGAAAACGATCTCCAGCCAGTTCTCCGGGTACAGGAGACCGTCTTCGCCCACACGGAACCCCCTGGGGGTGTGCATCCAACTGTTGGCCGAAAGAATCCAGAAGGCGGAAATCAGGGTGCCTGCAGCCACGATCAGGGTCGCGGCGAAGTGGGTCCTGGGTCCGACCCGGTTCCATCCGAAAAGCATGACACCCAGGAAAGACGCCTCCAGAAAGAAGGCGGTGAGCACCTCATAGCCGAGAAGGGGACCCAGCACGTTTCCGGCCTTGTCCGAAAAGACGGACCAGTTGGTTCCGAACTGAAAAGAAAGCACCACGCCCGAGACCACGCCCATGCCGAAGGTCACGGCGAAGATCTTGGCCCACATACGGTAGGTCTCTTGGAAGACGACATTGCCGGTCCGAAGCCATCTCCACTCGAGCACGGCCAGCCAACTGGCCAGGCCGATGGTGAAGGCTGGAAACACGATGTGGAAGGCTACTGTGAAAGCGAACTGGACGCGGGCGAGGAGCACAGGGTCGAGGGTCTGGCTCATGGGCCCTCCTTGAACGGGGCCGTCTGACCCCGGGGTAACGAGGAAAGACTTTTTCAGTATAAAGAGGTGCGTCCAAGGGAGTCAAAGTTGACGTCAAAGCTCGACGCCGGGCCGCGGGATGGAGCCCATCCCCCGGTGGAGGGCCACGGTCCCTCGTGGCCAACCCATGGAGGGCCATGCTTCGTCATGGCCGCCGGGGGGATTCGATGTCCAAAGGCCCAAAGACGGACGCGACGGAGCGCGTCCCTCCAATGAGGGGACCGCCAACGAATCCGGCATTCCATGGAGGGCCACGGTCCCTCGTGGCCGCAATCCCAACCACGACCCCAAACCGGACGCGACGGAGCGCGTCCCTCCAATGGGCGGCCGAGCTCTTGCCGTTTCGGCCAGCTTCGGTTATACCCGTGTGCAGCCTAATGCAATCTCAAGGGGGGAAAAACCATGGACGTGCTGGAAGCGATCCGCGAAAGAAGAAGTGTCAGAAGGTTTTCGGACGAACCCGTCACCCGAGAGCAGATCGTCGCCCTCCTGGAAGCGGCCCAGTGGGCGCCTTCCTGGGTGAACGTGCAGCCCTGGCGGATCATCGTGGTCGAGGACGCGAAACGGAAGCAGGCCCTCAAAGAGACCCTCCTGCCGGCCAATCCCGCAGCCAAAGGGTTCGACCAGGCGCCGGTGCTCCTCGTGCTCGTGGCCGAGCGGGGCAAGTCCGGCCTGTACGGCAACGCGGCCGCCACGGACAAGGGCGACTGGTACATGTTCGATCTGGGCATCGCGGCCCAGAACATCGCCCTGGCCGCCCACGCTCTGGGCCTGGGCACGGTGCACGTGGGTGCACTGAACCACAAGGAGGCGGCTCGGATCCTGGAAGTGCCTGAGGGATTCGAGGTCGTGGAGATCCTGCCTGTGGGGCATCCGGCGTTTTCGCCAAAAGCGCCACCCAGAAAAGGGCTCTCGGAGTTTGTGACCCGCGAGACGTTCGCCGGCCCAAAGTGGGAATAAGCAGAGGGGTCAGTCCTTCATTTTACGGATAACCGGCGCCTCTGCCGGACGCTTCGAAGTTTCCGATAGAAGGCCCAGGTAAATACGCGCTGGAAACTCTCTTCCGGCAGGTACCGCTTCAGCCTAAAAACGAGCCGCGGGGTCTGTCCCACCATGAGGCGCATCGGAGGCCTGGCCGAAAGAAGCGCCCGGGCCACGGCCTCGGCCACGTCACGCGTTTTCAGGGAAGTCTGCCGGCTCCGCTCCAAGGAGAGAGTCAAGAGATCCTCAAAAAGATCCGCGTAAGGGCTTTCGGCATTCCGGGCGTTTCGAGCAACGCCGAGGTTGCGGCCGAACAATTCGGTCTGGATCATGCCGGGCTCGATCAGGACCACCCGGATCCCGAACGGGGCCACTTCCTGCGCCAAAGATTCCGAAAAACCCGCCAGGGCGAACTTGGTCGCGCAATAGGCCGTGGCGCCGGCCATTCCGAACCTGCCGCCTGCCGAGCCGATCATGACGATCCGCCCGCGTCCGGCCGCACGCATCCCGGGCAGGGCCGCCCGCGTCACAGCCAGAGTACCGAAGAAATTCGTGTCGAAGATCCTGCGGATTTCCTCTTCTTCAAGGTCCTCGAAGAACCCGCGCACGATGGCACCGGCGTTGTTCACGACTCCGTAGAGCGGGCCGCGGGTTTCCACGATCCCCTGCACCGCAGCTCGGATCGTTTCCTCCTCGGTCACGTCCACCCGCAAGAGGCAAAGAGGCAGCCCCGCATTTTTCGCCTCAGCTTCCAGGGCCGCTCCCCTTTCGAGATCCCGCATCGTGGCGTAAACATGAAAGCCCTTTCGAGCCAAGTGGAGGGACGTCTCCAGACCGATTCCGGCCGAGGCTCCGGTCACGAGAACGCTCCGGCCTCTGCCCGGCAGATCCCTCCCGTATTCCTCGGGGATGCTCGGCCTGAAAGGACCAGAATCAGGACGACCGCGTGACATAGCGGACCACCCCGCCGAAGTAGAGAGTCTCGAACAGGCGGTCCGGCAGGTACCGTCTGAGCAGGTAAACGAGCTTGGCTCTTCTGCCCACCATGTAGCGCAGCCGGGGCCGGGCGGCCGTGAGAGCGCGGTGGATGGCCCGGGCCACGTGCGCGGGCCGGGTGGGCGCGGAGTTCGCGAGGCGGTCGGCAAGGGCCTCCTCCCGCCTGAACCAGCGATAGTAAGGACTGTCCGGATTCTCGGCTCCCTGCGCCACCCCTCTGTGAATCCCCCACCGCTCGGTTTTCACGATGGCCGGTTCCACAAGAGACACGTAAACGCCAAAGGGGAGCAGCTCCTGATAGAGGCATTCTCCGAATCCCTCTTGGGCGAACTTGGTCGCGCAGTAGGTCGAGACGCCCAGGGATCCGATCCGGCCGCCGATGGAAGTGACGATCACGATGCGGCCCCTGCGAGCGGCTCGCATGTGGGGCAGGACGGCCCGCGTGACGGCCATGGTGCCGAAGATGTTCACATCGAAAAGTCTGCGGATCTCGGATTCCGCCAGATCCTCGAAAAATCCCCGCAACCCGATGCCCGCATTGTTAACCAGGCCGTAGACGCCGCCCGTGTCCCGAACCACTTCGTCCACACAGGAACGGACGCTGGCCGGGTCCGTGATATCCATTATGGGCGTCTGGACGTTCGAAAGGCCCCGCTCCCGGGCAGCCCCGGCGACAGTCTCGGCCTGTTCGCCTGTCAGGACAGCGGCGTAGACCCTGAACCCGCGCTGCGCCAGGTAAAGGGAAGTCTCCTTGCCCAGACCCGTCCCGCTACCGGTCACGATCACGCTGTCCACTCGACATCTCCTTCCCCTCAAAAGATCGCGTACCCGCCATCGACGATGAACTCGTCGCCCGTGTGATACGAGCTGGCGTCGCTGGCCAAATACACGGCGATGCCCTCGAAGTCGCTGCCGTTGCCCCAGCGCCGCATCGGCACTCTGGGCAGGACCTTTTCGCGAAACCGGTCCCACTGGAACACCGCCTCGGTCATGGGGCTTTCGATCCATCCGGGAACCACAGCATAGGCGCGGATGCCGTATCGCGCGTATTCAACGGCCAGGGCCTTGATCATGGCCACCACGCCAGCCTTGGACGCGGCGTAATGCTCGCCCCGGGGCTGCCCTTCCCGTGAAGCCAGGCTGCTCGTTGCGACCAGGGACCCGCCCCCGCCCCTTTTGACCATGTGCCGCACGGCCGCGCGAAACGTGAAGAAGACCCCGTCCAGGTTCACCCGGAGCACTCTGCGCCACTCCTCGACTGTCATCTCCGCGAAAGAAGGCGCCATGGGCCCCACGCCCGCGTTGGCAAAGCAGGCATCGACCCTGCCCAATTTTCTCAAGGTCTCGGCGAAAGCCTCCTCCACTTGGCCCTCGTCCCCCACATCACAGCGGAGAGCCAAGACCCGCCTGCCGTGGCGGGCGAGCCTGGCCGTGGCCCGCTCGTTTTTCTCGGGGTTTGTCCCCCAGATGCACACGTCCGCGCCAGCCTTGGCCAGCCCCTCGGCCATTCCCAGGCCAATCCCGCTGTTGCCCCCTGTGACCAGCGCCACCTTGCCAGTGAGATCGAACGCCGGATGAGCCATCTCGCGCCTCCCCCTCGTTGCCGAACCAGGTCCTTCCTCCTCAGTATCCATGCCTGGGAAAATTCTCTTCGTAATACAGATCCTGCTCTTCTGGAGTCATTCCGATCGCGCGCCTGCGGCGCCAGTTGGGCATGTAAACATAGAAGCTCTTCGGGTCCTCCCGGATCGCTTTCTCGCTGTACCGGGTGCGAACCCAGTCCTCGACCGTTCCCACAATCCGGGCCGGGCAGCCCACCGCGAGCATGCCCGCCGGCACGTCCCGGGTCACGAGGGAGCCGGCGCCGATCAGGGCGTATTCGCCGATGGTCACGCCCGCCAGAATGATGCTGTCCCTGCCGATCACGGCCCCTTTGCAGATGCGGACCGGTCCGAACCGGATCGGCGGCGGGTCGGGCGCCTCGCTAATCGTGTTGGCCACGCCGTCACTCAGGTAGATCGTAGTCCCTTTGCCCACCTGTGCGCGGTCCTCGATGGTGAGAAGCCGGGCGTACCTTTCGTCGATCGTGAACGGCTGGAGCTGCACGTCCTGTCCGATCCGGGCTCCCAGGGATCTCAACCGCTCCTCCAGGCTCATCGGTCTCCGGTAAATCTCCAGAAGCCACTTGAGGAGCCGCTTGGTCCCCTGCCAGGGTTCGATCTGCCTTAGACCCTGCAAGAACCTCTGAAACCGGGAAGACGTCCCGGCCGCCTGTGCTCCATGCATGAGCTGTCCTTTCCCGCTCTTGCTTGGCCCCTTGCGCCGCCGCCCCAAATCGGCTATGAAAAGCTGCCTGCGGCAGCGCACGAAGAGGCCTTTGCTCATGGATCTGTCCATCCTTATTGTGAACTGGAACACCTGTCAATATCTGCGTTCCTGCCTGGCCGCCATCCGCAGCTCGGTCCGCGGCGTGGCTTTCGAGGTCATCGTCGTGGACAACGCATCCCGCGACGGCAGCGCGGACATGGTGCGGAGCGAGTTTCCGGAGGTCCGGCTCGTGGCGAGCCCGGAAAACCTCGGCTTTGCCCGGGGCAACAACCTGGCCTTTTCCCTGTCGAGCGGCCGGACCGTGCTGGTCATGAATCCGGACGTGGAGATTCTCGAAGGCACGGCCGAGGAGCTCGTCTCGTTCGCCGAACAACACCCCGAGGCCGGCGCCCTCAGCCCAAAGCTCGTCCATCCCGACGGCACGATTCAGAATTACTACGGCAGGATCCCCTCCCTTTCCACGATCTTCTTCGTGTACACGATCCCCGGGAGCTGGGTCGACAGGCGCCTCTTGGGAAGCAGGATCCGCAGGCGCGACCGTTTCGAGTTCGGCGATTTCCAGGACGTCCTCTGGTTCACCGACGGAGGCGCGGCCTTCTCCTGCACGCTCATCCCACGGGCCGTGATCGAGAAGATCGGGTTCATGGACGAAAGGTTCCCGGTGTTTTTCAACGACGGCGATTTCGGAATCCGGCTGTTTCGGGCCGGATACAAGGCCTGCATTCTCCCGAACGTCAAGGCCGTGCATCACGGGGGCGGGTCGGTCAGGCAGCTCGACGAACTCGCGTACAACCAGGAGTTCATCTACGGCCTGCGCGCTTTCTACCGGGCCCACACCGGCTGGCTTTACCGCCGCGCGATCGACCTCGCCTTGTTCTGCAACTTGCCCGCTCGATTCGCCAAGACCCTCGGCCACGTCCTCCTCGGCAGGGCACCGGCCGATCGCCTGGTCCGTCTTTTCCCGGACTTCTGGAAGACCTTCAACTACCGGCCTCGCAACGCCCGAAACCACCTCTACAAGGTGCCCCATCCGGACGGCCCGGCACGGAGGGCCTGAACCTGATTCGAAGGAGATGGAGAGTTGAACGCGCCAGCGATCCCTCTGCGAAGAAAAATCTTCTTTTTCCTTCTCGCGGCCGCGGACATCGCGGCCTTTCACCTGCCCGGGATCTGGCTTTTTTTGTTCTTGCTCTTCCCGAAACAAGGGCCCGCCCGCGCCAGGGACGCAGTCTTCAACGCCCTGCTGGTCCTGGCCTGGGGCCTTCTTCACAGCCTGATGGCCCGCAGGTTCTGGATCCGGGCGGTCGCGAGCCGGGTGGGCGAGGATCTCGTCAAGTTCGTCTTCACCCTGCTGGCAGGAGCCAGCCAGTGTGCGATGCTCTACTTCTGGCGGCCCGTGGGCGGCGCGATCTGGAGGGCAGAGGGCCCGATCTACTGGATTCTCGCGTTCCTGCTCGTGGGCGCCTTCGGCATGGTGTTCTACTGCTCGGTCCTTCTCGATTACATGGAAGTCATCGGAGTCCGCGGCATCCTGAGGCGCATGAAAGGCGAGCCTCCCCGGCGGCCTGAACTCTGTCTCAAGGGACCGTACCGCTACTGCCGCCATCCTGTGTATCTGGCCAGCATCGCTTGTCTGTGGGTGGGACCGGTCATGACCTGGGGCAAGCTTGAGTTCGCGCTGCTCGTGACTGTGTACGTCCTGATCGGCACCTGGCTCGAGGAACGGGACATCCGGGCCGCCCTGGGCGAGCCTTACGATCTCTACCGGGCTCACGTGCCCATGTGGATCCCCCGAAGAACCGCCTGGGAAGGGCCCGAGATCGGCGGGATCTCCAACCGAGCCCGCACCGGGTAATGGTCCGAGGGATAAGCTCCGCCGTAGGAGGTTCGGACAATTTCAGCGTCCAGCACAGCCACGTCCTGGCCCACGAGGATCCAGTCCAGTCTGCCCCTGCTCGCCCCAGATTCCCCCAGAAACCCGTGCCAGGTGTCCTGCTCGCCCGCCTGCCTGTTCCTGACCAGCCAGGCATCCCGAAGAGAGCCGGTCAGAATCCTGTAAGGGGGAGAACCCGGCACATCGTTGAAGTCGCCCACCAGAACGACTCGCCTCATGGCCGGGTCGAGTTCCTCGAGAAGAGCTGCCAGAACACCGGCCTGCCCTTCCCGCGCCCTGGGCTCGACGTGGTCCAGGTGAGCGCAGGCGAACACGAATTCCGCGCCGTCTCCCTTGGCCCGCAGGCGAGCCCACGTGGCCAGTCTGGGAAAGGCGCTTCCCCAGCTCTTGCTCGCGTGTACTTCCGGCGTCTCCGAAAGCCACCGGTCGCCGCTCTCAAGGACATCCAATATCTCCGGGTTGTAAAAGATACACGGATAGAAACGCTCTGGGTCCCACTGCCGGTGCAGGTCCGAAATCCGGTACACCCCGACGGCCTCGGCCAGGGACTCGACCTGCGGTCTCCGTCCTTCCTGGGTTCCGAAAACGTGAGGCGAGACCTCTAGGAGAAGCCGTGCGACCAGATCCTTCCGGTTCGGCCAGTTGTTCCGGCCGTCCTCCTCAGATTCACGGCGCAGATTGATCGTGAGAACCGTAAGCTGGGACATCTTGTCTCTCTGGCGATGCCGTTCCTGTTTGACACATCGGCCGTTTTCGGAGTGGAATGAAGACTCGTGGCTTCGCCGCTGTTCGGCTCGCAAAGACACGGCTGCGCCCGCCCCGGGCTCGGCCGGAGGGAAGGAGCAAGCCGTGGAAGACAAAATCCGTCTCGGCGTGAGCGCCTGCCTGCTCGGCGAAAAAGTCCGTTACGACGGAGGGCACAAGCTCGACAGATACCTCACCGAGACCCTGGGCACCTGCGTGGAATGGGTGCCGGTCTGCCCCGAGGTGGAATGCGGCCTGCCGATCCCGAGGGAATCCCTCCGTCTCGTGGGAGATCCGGCGTCTCCGCGCCTGGTCACGACGCGCACCCGCGAGGACATGACCGACCGGATGACCCGGTGGGCCCGGAAACGGGTCCAAGAACTCGAGAAGGAACAACTCTGCGGCTTCGTGTTTAAGGCCAACTCTCCTTCGAGCGGCATGGAGCGCGTCCGCGTCTATGACGCCAACGGCGTGCCCCACAAAGTCGGCTCCGGCGTGTTCGCCCGAATTTTCATGGAGCACTTTCCCACGCTCCCGGTCGAGGAAGAGGGGAGGCTCCACGACCCGGCTCTGCGGGAGAATTTCATCGAGCGGATTTTCGTGTACAAAAGGTGGCGAGAAATGCTGGCGGCCGGCAAGGGCCTGGGCAGGCTCGTGAGCTTCCATACGCGGCACAAGCTTCTTCTGCTCTCCCACAGCCCGGAAAAGCACCGCGAGCTGGGCAAGCTCGTGGCCGCAGCTCGGAGCATTCCGCTTCGCGAGCTTTTCGATCGTTACGAGCGCCTGCTCATGGAGGCCCTGCGGGTCAAGGCAACGGTCCGCAAACACGTCAACGTGCTCCATCACATGATGGGGTATTTCAAACAGAACCTCTCGCCGGACGAGAAACAGGAACTTCTCGAGGTCATCGAGGAATACCGCAAGGGCTACGTGCCTCTCGTGGTGCCGATTACTCTCTTCAATCACTACGTGCGAAAATACGACCAGCCTTATCTCAAAGAGCAGATCTACTTGAGGCCCCATCCGGCCGAACTCAAGCTGCGCAACCACGTCTGACCGGCGGATGTGGGTATTCCCTGGGACCCACCGGCCACGGAAAGCCCTGCCTCCGCAGCAGCCGGTCGAGAACCCCGAGCACCCGGGCGTAGACAATCTGGGCAAAGCCGTGGGCCGCAGCGGTTACCGGCGGAGGCACCTCGCGCGTGTAGTAGGTCCAGCAGTTCCGGCTGGTGCCCCAGTATTCGAGGAGGATGCCGAGCCCCAGACCGGCCAGAAACAGGCTCACGTCGCGCCGAGCCGAGCGCTCTCGTCCTCCGCTGGCCGCTATCGCAACGAGGGAGGCGAGCGCAACCCAGCTTGCGGGCATCTTCACAGACGGCCAGAGAAACAGGGTCATCCACACAACAAAAGCGGCTGAGAGCGCCCAGTAGGCCAGCCTGAAATTCCAGTCCAGACGGCTCAGAAGCGCCTCCACGCCGTAAGCGATTCTCACCGTCGCCAGGGCGGCCACAGGCCACGCAGGAATGATCCACAGGGGCGGCTTCTCACCCGTGAAATACCACCACAGCCCGCTGTGGGTGCCCCACCATTCGAAAACATACCCTCCAATCATGGCTGCCAGAGCCAAAGCCCCATCCTGCGACGGCCTGACGTCCCAGCAAAGAAGAGCAGTCATGAAGACCCAGATCGCAATGAGGTACCAGTTGACCACCCTGAGATTCTGCCGCAGCAGATCGCTCCAGAAATAACCGATACCCACATAAACGGCGGCCGCCAGCCCCAGAACCGCCAGGCTCTTGCGGTCGAATCGCGCCAAAAAGGCTGATGCCATGGCCCCCCCGTTTCGTAAGCGGATTGAAGTCCCTCATCAGCGGGATTGGCCGCGGATCGGCTCTGGCCCGCCCACGACCGTGCCGCCCGCCTCCCGGGCCATGGCGAGCAGCATGCCCCGAAACAGCCAACCGTGAACCGGGTAGAGAAGATACCAGTAAAGGATGCCGGCCAGCCCTTTGGGCTGGAACCGCGAGACCTGCACAAGCTCGGTCAGTCCCTCTCCGGCCCAGGCGATCCGGAATTCCAGGGTGGCCTGACCCGGCAATCTCATTTCGGCCAGAAGGAGAAGTTTTTTCGGCGGGTCCACATCCAGAACACGCCAGAAATCCAAGGCGTCCCCGGCCTTCAAAACCAAAGGGTCCGGCCGGCCGCGGCGAAGTCCGGTCCCTCCCGCGAGCCTGTCCATCCAACCGCGAAGCGCCCAGAGCCGGTCTCCAAAGTACCAGCCCCGGTCGCCTCCGATCCGCGCGACCGGCTCCCAGACAGCCTCTGCCGAGGCCCGGACAGAGACCCGCCAGGCGCTTTCGAACAAGGTGCCGCCCGCATACGCTGCGTCCCCTTCCTGCGGCCATTCAGGCGGCACAAGCAGGACAGCGCCGTTCCGAGAGCTTTGCATCTCTCGCTGCTCGATGGGCTTCAGGGCCATCCGGATCGCCTCCCGACAGGACAGAAGCTGCTGGGGGATGAGAGAGCGAATCCGGTTGTCTTTGCACACCACAGGCACGCTCAACCCTTCAGCCAAAGGCCTCGCCAGAGAAGCGTGAACCGGAGTGACCAGATGAATCCAGTAGGAACTCAGCCGAGGCGTAAGGACCGGAACCGGAATCACCAATCGCTTGGGCAGGCTGGCTTCCTCAGCGTATATTTCCATAAGTTCCCGGTATGTAAGCACGTCGGGTCCGCCGATATCCAGCGTCTGGCCGACAGTACGATCGCAATCGAGGCACCCGACAAGGTAGGTGAGCACGTTGCGGATCGCGATGGGTTGGCAGGGCGTGTGGACCCATCGGGGCGTGATCATGACCGGAAGACGGTCAACGAGGTACCGGAGAATTTCGAAAGAGGCGCTGCCCGCGCCCAGGATCGCGCCGGCCCGAAGATGCGTGACAGGGACGCCCTTCGAGGCGAGAATGCGGGCTGTCTCCATCCGGGAACGGAGGTGGTGGCTCAGAGAGGAGTTTTCGTCGCCCAGGCCGCCGAGATACACGATGCGGTCCAGGCCAGCCTGAGCGGCCGCGGCCGCCATGTTTTGGGCTGCCCTCCGCTCCCTCTCGGCAAAATCCCCCTGTCCCGGCTCCATGGAATGGACCAGGTAATAAGCAGACCCGCAGCCCTGGGCCACCCTCGCCACGGCCGGCCCATCCAGAAGATCCGCTTGAACGATCTCGAGCCCTGGGTGTCCGGACCACGGCCTGGCCAAAAGTTTGGCCGGTGAACGGACCAGGGCCCTCACGGTCCGGCCGGACTCGAGGAGCCGGGGCACGAGCCGTCCGCCCACATATCCCGTGGCGCCGGCCACCAGAACCGGTTTCGCAGCCATGTCAGAGACTCCTTTTGACGCTTTTCAGGCGAACTTGAGGCGGAGAAAGCTCGGATCCAATTTGAGCGTTTTCGCCCGAATCCCGCTTCCCTCTGCTCTCGCGCAACGGGCGGGCCTGCCCGGGACGCATCCGCCGGTTCGCCCGCCGCGCTGCCGATGAAGTCAGTTTACCCCACCAAAAGGAAAAAATGCATTCAAACTAGGCCCAGGAAAAAACTCAATTTCTTTTTCGCTCATTCCGATTCAAAGGATCAGCGGAACGGGGAAAGGTATCGCTCGATCTCCCCGAAACATCCCTTTCGCGAAAAGAGTACTTCTCTGCCCCTTGGACGGGAGATTTCTTCGGATGAGGCTCATCGACTGGCTTTCCCGCAAGACCTCATACACTTTTGCCGTGGTGCTGGTGAGCGTGCTGGGCGGTCAGGTGGCCTCGCTCTACGGCTTTTTCTTTTTCCTGAGCCGCGGCTACGACTTAGACGTTCTGGCGAGAAAAGCGGGTCCGGACTCGTTTTCTCTCGCCCACGCGTTCCTTTTCGTCATGCTTCTGGCTTCGGCCGTTCACTATGTCCGCTTCGGTCTCCTGAGAGGTCTGGGAATACGGATCGAGGACAAAAAGCTCCGCATCATCAACGACTGCATCCTCGGCCTGGAGCCGAGGGCCGGCCTCGATCTCGATACGCTCGGCAGGCTCCTCAGGGCGCTGAGCGACTTTCCGGTTCGGAACACCCTCACGGCAGCCGTGCTCGGCGGCGCGGCCGCCTTTTCCCTGGTGGGACTCATAATCGCCGATCCGAGAGCCACCGTGGAAAAAGTTTTCTGCGGGATCCAGGCCGGCTTTACCGCTCTTCTCATCTACGTCTATCTCACCTACATCCTATCCGAATTCCTGAGCGGTCCGATCCGCGCCAGCGTCAAAAGGAAGATCTACGCGGCAGGAGGGAAGTTCGAGGAGTCCCATCAGTTTTCCCTTAAAGCAAAGTTTGTGTCTTTCATCGTGTTTTTCTTTGTCACCCTGGTCGCTCTGAGCACTGCAAACAGTACGGGCGGGAATTTCTTCGGACACGACAGAATGCACGCCCTGTTCGCCGCGTCGAGCCTCGGGATCTGCGCGATCCTCGTGGTGCTTTACTTCGACTCCATCTTTCGTTCCATTCAGGAAGTCCGAGACGCCGCGAAGCGGCTCGCCTCCGGAGAACCCGGGTATCTGTTCTCCGGCACCCTGGACCAGGAATTCGTTTCCCTGAACCGAAGCCTGCTGGCAGCGGCCGAAGAAGTCGAGCGTCACCGCCACAGACTGGAAGAACTGGTCCGGGAGAAGACCCAAGCTCTGGAGAACACTCTAGCCGAACTCGAAAAACGCGAGAAGCGCTTCCGGGCTCTCGTGGAGGGCGGGGCTGATCTCATCGCAATTTACGGGCCCGACGGGGTTTTCTCCTATGTGAGCCCATCGGTGGAGCGGATCCTCGGGTATCGACCAGAAGAACTCTTGGGCAAAAAGGGCTTCGACTTCGTTCATCCGGACGATATTTTGGAGCTGATGAACCGCTTCCAGGAACAGCTCGGCCATCCAGGGGAGTCCGCCACGTTCGAGTGCCGGTTCCGCCACAAGAACGGCTCGTGGCGGATCTTGGAGTCCAGCGTGAAGGACCTGCTTCAGGACCCGGCGGTACTCGGAATCGTCGGCAACTGCAGGGACATCACGGACCGGAAGCAGGCGGAGCAGGCCCTCCGCGAGAGCGAGGAAAAGCTCAGGACCATCAGCGCAAGCGCCCAGGACGCGATCGTCATGATCGATTCGGACGGGACCGTTTGCTTCTGGAACCCTGCGGCCGAACGGATCTTCGGCTACAAGGCCGAAGAGGTCCTGGGCAAGAACTTCCATGACCTTTTGGCGCCCGAGCGCTTTCTCGAAGCCCATCGGCAGGCCTTCGAGCGCTTCCGCGAAACCGGCCAGGGCCGAGCGATCGGCAAGACCGTGGAACTCGCCGCGATCCGCAAGGGCGGCGAGGAGTTTCCGGTGGAGCTGTCCCTTTCGGCCGTGAAAATCCGAGGGGCCTGGCACGCCGTGGGCCTGGCCCGGGACATTTCGGAACGCAAGCGCATCGAGAAAGCCCTCGAAGAGGCCAAAGAAGCGGCCGAGGAAGCCAGCCGGGCCAAGGGACAATTTCTGGCGAACATGAGCCACGAAATCCGCACGCCTCTGAACGGCGTCATCGGCATGACCGGCCTTCTGCTCGACACGGATCTCACTCCGGACCAGAGGGAGTACGCCGAGACCATAAACATCTCGGCCGAAGCCCTCCTTGCGCTCATAAACGACATCCTGGACTTTTCCAAGATCGAGGCCGGCCGGATGGAACTCGAACAGCTCGACTTCGACCTGAGGAGCACAGTGGAGGACACCCTGGACATGGTGGCCCTCAAGGCCCAGCAGAAAGGGCTCGAAGTCCACTGCCTCGTTCAGCCCACCGTGCCCACGGCCTTGAGGGGGGATCCGGGCAGACTCCGGCAGATTCTTCTCAACCTGCTCGGCAACGCCGTCAAGTTCACGGAGCAGGGCGAGGTCTTCGTCCACGTGAGCCGGGAAGAAGAGACCGATGATCGGGTCACGCTCAGGTTCAGCGTGACCGACACCGGGATCGGGATTCCCCAGGATCGGATGGACCGACTCTTTCAGTCCTTCTCCCAGGTGGACGCCTCGACGACACGCAAGTACGGCGGCACCGGCCTGGGGCTGGCGATCTCGGCGCGCCTGGCCGAACTCATGGGCGGCAAGGTCGGGGTGGAGAGCCGTCTGGGCAAAGGCTCAACGTTCTGGTTCACGGCCGTCTTCGAAAAGCAGCCGTCCGAAGGCCTGCAAGAGGAAGACATCCCGCAGACCCTCCGGGGCCTTCGAGTCCTCGTGGTCGACGACAACGGGACGAACCGCCTCGTGCTCAGGGAACAGCTCCGCTCCTGGGGATGTCTGGTCGAAGAGAGCGAAAACGGCGCCCGGGCGCTCGAGAAGCTCGAGGAGGCCCGCAAAAAGGGCTGCCCGTTCCGGCTGGCCCTGCTCGACATGCAGATGCCCGAGATGGACGGCGAGTCCCTTTGCCGGGCCATCAAGGCAAATCCCGCTTTGGCCGCCACAAAGCTCGTACTTCTGACGTCGATCGGCAAGATGCGCAGCTCGGCGGAGCTGGCCGAGATGGGCTTTGCCGCACACTTGACCAAACCTGTGAAAAAGTCCCAGCTCTACAACTGTCTTCTTTCGGTCCTGGCCGGCTCCGCCGCGCGGAAGGAGGCGGAGAAACACCCTGCTCAACACCGGGGCGGCCCGGCCCCGGTCGATCTTGCCGGCCGGCGCAGGGCCCGCATCCTGGTCGCAGAGGACAATGCCGTCAACCAAAAGGTCGCCCTGGGCATGCTGCGCAAGCTCGGCTTCGCGGCCGACGCGGTCGGCAACGGCAGGGAGGCGATCGAAGCCCTGGAAAGGATCCGCTACGACCTTGTGTTCATGGACGTCCAGATGCCTGAAATGAACGGGTTCGAGGCCACGGCCGTGATCCGGGACCAGAATTCCCGGGTTCTCGATCATACGGTCCCGGTGATCGCCATGACGGCCCACGCCATGCAAGGCGATCGGGAAATGTGTCTCAAGGCCGGCATGAACGATTACGTGCCGAAGCCGGTCAATGCCGCTTCCCTCGGACGGGTCCTGGACAAGTACCTGGGAGCCGAAACCCCTTGCGCGGAGGAATCGGTGGTGGAAAACAACAAGAGCCCAGTTCCGGTGGAGATCGCCCAGATCCAGGAGACCGCGGACGGCGACAAGGCCTTCGAAAGGGAACTCATCGAGCTTTTCGTCTCGGACAACGAGGAAAGACTTAGGACTCTTGAGACCCTCATGGCCAATCAGGACGCGGAAGCGATCCGGCGGGAAGCCCACACAATCAAAGGAGCCAGCGCGAGCGCTGGCGCCAAAGGCATGAGCGAAATCGCGGCCCGCCTCGAACAAATGGATCTGCGCAAAGAACTCGCCCAGGCCTCGCGTCTTCTCGAGGAACTCAAGACCGAGTTCGAACAGGTCAGGAAATTCTTTTCCGGCTACCTGGAAACGGCCGCCCAGTCGCTCTCCTCCCAGGCCGCGGAGCAGGGGGCGGAGAGGGCCGACTGAAAAGGGCGGCCGGCGCGGTCACGGGTCCTTTGGGGCCAGCACGAAGAGCCGGCCTTCCCTTCTCATGTACCCTGCCTCGAGTCCGGCCCGTTCGCCGCTTCCCCAGAAGATATCCGCCCTTCCCGGCCCCTGAATGGCGCCGCCCGCATCCTGGATCAGGACAAACCTCCTGAGGGGCTTCCAGCCCTTGAGCCGGCCGTTCTCGTCAAGGATTGGGGCTTCGGTCTCAATCCAGGCCAGGGCGCCTCGCGGATAGTAGGCGGGATCCGCGGCAATGGAGCGGCCCTCGGTCAGGGTCACGGCAAGGCTCCCCCGAGGACCGAACCCGTCCTCGACCGCTTCGAAAAAGATGTACCTTTCGTTCGCATCCAGGATCTCGTCCCTTTCGTCCGGATGGGCCCTGAGGTACGCCTTGATCGAGGGCGCCGAGGCTTCGCCTGGTTTCAGCCGGCCGGTCTGGATTAGAACCTCGCCGATGCTCCGGTAGGGGCGGCCGTTGTTGGCCGCGTAGCGGACTCTCAGACTGGCGCCGTCTTCGAGCAGGATTCTGCCAGAGCCCTGGATGTGGAGAAAAAAGGCCTCGACCGGATCCTTGAGCCAGAGGATCTCGTACCCTTTGCCGGCCAGGCGTCCGAGACGGTCGATTTCGTGGCGCGTCAGGTACGGGCGGCCCGAGCCCCGGCTCACGAGGTCCTCCGGCGGCCGGTAAAGGGGGACCGGATAGCGGGGATCCGGCTTGCGGGACCCTTCGAGTACGGGCTCGTAATAAGCGGTGAAAAGCACGCGGCCGTCCTTGCCCGCTCCCTGATAGGGCTTGCTGATGGCAGACAGGGTCTTAAAGGGGTCTCGGCCATCCAGTCGACCTTCCAGGACAGCCGCGACTTTTTCCAGATGCCGGCGCACAGCCGCCGACGGGTAAGCGTCAGGGCCGAAAGAGACTCTGCGGTCGAGATTCTGTTTTTCGAAGTACGCGAGGCTGCTCCGAACAGCATCCAAAAGGCGCGCGCCCTGCAAGTCGTCGCGAAATTCCGGCACTGCTTGGGGCCGCACCGGGCTTAGCCCCCTCGCGGCTTCCCGGGGCGCTTCGGGCTCCAGAACCTTGCGGAGAGGCCCTACACAGGATGAAAGGGGAAAAAGAAGAAAGAGCAAGAAAAGCCGCCACCACGGGCGGAAGTTGGAAATTCGCGCCAGCATGCATTCCCCCGAAAGATGCCCCCTCTCGGCGGCCTTAGGCCCAACAGGGCGGATCCGCTCCACGGCCAGCTACATCTAAAAGAAGGGCGGAAAAGCTGTCAAGGCGAACCAGGGGTCAGTCCTTCATTTTACGGATAGGACAGCGCCCTCGAACCAAGACAGACGCGACGGAGCGCGTCCCGCCAGAGGAGTTGGCAGTCGTCCCGAATCCGGTATTGGAGGTTCAGGCCAAAAACCACCCCACTAAGAGTGGATCCCGGATCAAGCCCGGCATGACGATTCTCACCCTGGAGGGCCACGCTCTGTCGTGGCCGGGGACAAAGATCGTTGTCGTTTCTCGGACGCCGGTACCCAGGCCGCGCGAATACCTCACAGCACGGACGCGACGGAGCACGTCCTTCCAAAGCACGAGGTGGCCTGGCAGGCTTGATTTTTTCCCTCGTTCGTCTAACATCGGAACTGCCCGCCACCCAGCCCGCCTTGCCTGCATGACCTTTGAAAGGAGACGCCATGGCGCTGGACGAAAGAACCATTACCCGAGCGATCCTCAAACGCTGGCAGGAGAAATTCGACTCGTGCCTGGAGATGGACGTGGGAATCGTCGGCGGAGGACCTTCGGGCCTTGTGGCCGGCTACTACTTGAGTTCCCTGGGCCACAAGGTGTGCCTTTTCGAGCGCAAGTTGAGCGTGGGCGGGGGCATGTGGGGCGGCGGCATGATGATGAACGAGATCGTCGTCCAGGAGGAAGCCCGGAGCCTCCTGGAGTCCTTTGACGTCCCCACCCGCGAGTTCGAGCGCGGTTACCACTGCGCGGACAGTGTGCTGGCCGTGACGGCCCTGGCTTCGAAAGCCCTCCGGGCCGGCCTGAAGATTTGGAACCTCATGTCCGTCGAAGACGTGGTCATGCGGGAAGAGCGCGTCACGGGCCTGGTCATCAACTGGACAGCCGTGGAGCTCGCGCGGCTCCACGTCGATCCGCTCACGGTCTCTTGCCGATTCGTGATCGACGCCACCGGTCACGCCTGCGAGCTCGTGCGCGTGGTGGAACGCAAGGTGCCCGGAAGACTCCTGACGCCCTCGGGCAAGATCGAGGGCGAGAAGTCTCTTTGGGCCGAACGGGCTGAAGAACTCACGCTCGTCAACACCCGGGAGGTCTTCCCGGGCGTCTATGTGGCGGGCATGGCGGCGAACGCCACGTTCGGAGGCCCCCGCATGGGGCCCATTTTCGGCGGCATGCTGCTGAGCGGCCGAAAGGTGGCAGAGGAGATCCACAGACGGCTGGCCGGTTAGCGCGAGGGCTCGGCTGCCAAGCGCTGCCAGCCGTGCTGGAAAGGAACGGCTTCCATGGCATTCGAGCGTGTTCTCACCATCGCAGGCTCCGACTCGGGCGGAGGAGCGGGCATCCAGGCCGATCTGAAGACGATCACGGTCCTCGGCGGATTCGGCATGAGCGCTCTGACCGCTCTCACCGCGCAGAACACCCGGGAGGTGACCGCGGTCCACCCGGTGCCGCCGGAATTTGTGCTGCGCCAGATCGAGGCCGTGGCCTCGGACATCGGCGTCGACGCGGCCAAGACCGGCATGCTCGCCAGTCGGGACATCGTGGAGGCTGTCGCCGAAGGAATCCGGCGGTTCAAGATCCGGCCCCTGGTCGTAGACCCTGTGCTGGTCTCCAAGGGCGGGCACGCCCTTTTGGCCGAAGACGCCCGGGAGAGCCTCGTGGCACTTCTCTTCCCACTGGCTGACCTCGTGACGCCGAACCTGCCCGAGGCACGCTTGCTGAGCGGCCTCGCAGCGGAGACCGGCGAGGAGAGGCGCAGAGCAGCCCGAGTTCTACACGAGAGAGGCGCCAGAGCGGTCCTGATCAAGGGGGGGCACGGTTCGGGCCGGGAAGCCACGGACTTGCTGTTCGACGGGACCACTTTCACAGAGTTTTCGGCGCCCCGACTCCATACACGCAATACCCACGGAACCGGGTGCACCTATTCCGCGGCCATCGTCACGTTCCTGGCCAGAGGTCTCGGTCTCGTCAAGGCCGTCGAGGCGGCCAAGGCCTTCATCACGGACGCCATACGGTTCTCTCTGCCTCTGGGAAGCGGCCACGGACCCACCAATCCGTATTCGGCGGCGTTCCGGGACGCAGAGCGCCACCAAGTGCTCACGGCCCTGGATCGGGTGGCCCGGGAGATCCAGAAACATCCGGCCCTGGCCCGGCTCGCGCCCGAGGTGCAATCCAACCTGGGGTTTGCCCTACCCTTGGCCAAGAGCGCTGAGGAAGTCGCCGCGTTCCCAGGCAGACTCGTCCGAGTCCCCGAGGGCCTCTGCGCGGTCAGGCCGCCGGCCTTCGGCGCTTCCCGCCACATTGCGAGCGTGATCCTGGCAGCCATGCGGATCCATCCCGAACTGCGCGCAGCCATGAACGTGCGCTATTCCGAGTCCTTCCTGGCCAGGGCCCGGGAGTCGGGATTGCAGCCGGCACGTTTCGACCGCAAGGAAGAACCGGAAGAGGTCAAACGACTCGAGGGCTCGACCCTGGAGTGGGGAACCCTGAAGGCCCTGGAACAGGCGGCTTGCAGGCCCGACCTCATCTACGATCTCGGCGAGACCGGCAAAGAGCCGATGATCCGCATTTTGGGAACCGACCCGGAAGACGTCTTCCGCAAGCTCGTCCTGCTCCTGTGAACGCGGCCACGACAGAGCGTGGCCCTCCATCGGATGACGGATTGCGTCTCCACGCGGCCACGAGGGACCGTGGCCCTCCATCGCCGATGCCTTGGAGGGACGCGCTCCGTCGCGTCCGTTCTTAGGGCCTTAAGGTTTGTGTCGTATGGCGGCCGAAGAAAAGGCGGCCATGACAGAGCATGGCCCTCCATCGGTTGGCCACGAGGGACCGTGGCCCTCCATCGCCGTCAGAGGGGTCAGTCCTTGATTTTTAGCGTCAGAGGGGTCAGTCCTTCATTTTACGGATTCGGCGGATTCGGGGGTCGTTTCTGGAGGGACGCGCTCCGTCGCGTCCGTCTACGGTATCCGTAAAATGAAGGACTGACCCCCCTGACGCCGATTGACAACCGGCAGCCCGGATTTTATTATATGACCATTCGCTCATATACTGTGAGACCGTGCGGCCATCCCCGCCCTCGATCCACGACGCTAGAGAGGGAACCACCATGGATGCAAGGGAATGGAAACGATGCGAGTTGCAGGCCGAGGTGCTCAAGGCCCTGGCCCACCCGATCCGTCTGGCCATCGTCCAGCACCTCGCCTCCGGGGAGAAGTGCGTCTGCGAGATCGTCGAGCACGTGGGGACCACCCAGTCGAACATCTCCAAGCACCTGGGCATCCTGAAAAAAGCCGGCATCATCCGGGATCGAAAAGAAGGCCTTTCGGTCTACTACCGGCTCGTCATGCCCTGCGCCGTGAGTTTCTTCCGGTGCGTGCAAAACATCCTGGAGCGCCAGACTTCGGAGCGGTCCGCGGTGCTCCAGGGGGCAAGCCCGGAAGTCAGGCAAACCCCTTCTCAAAGACAGTGGAGGATATCGCCATGAAAATCGAGATTCTCGGACCGGGCTGCGCCAAGTGCAAGCAGCTTTACGAGAACGCGTGCAAGGCCGTTCAAGAAGCCGGTGTTCAAGCCGAGGTCACCAAGGTGGAAGACCTCAAGGCCATCTCCCAGTACAACGTTTTCATGACTCCGGCCCTGGTCATCGACGGCACGGTGAAAGTGACGGGCAAGGTGGCGGCTCCGGATCAAATCAAGAAATGGATCCTAGGACAATGAGTGAAAAACGAAAATTTCTATACATCCTCGGCGCGTTCCTGGTGGCCTACTTTCTACCGATCCAGTGGCCCCGCTTCCAGGGCGCCGTTTTCGAATCTCTCGCCCTGGTCCGGTGGTATGCCCGGGAGCACGTGCTCCTCTGCCTGGTTCCGGCCTTCTTTATCGCAGGAGCCATTGCGGTCTTCGTGTCCCAGGCTTCGGTGCTGAAATACTTCGGCGCGGCCGCCCCGAAGGCGCTGGCTTACGGAGTCGCCTCGGTTTCTGGATCCATTCTGGCCGTCTGTTCCTGCACGGTCCTTCCCCTGTTCTCCGGAATCTACACCCGCGGGGCCGGCCTCGGCCCGGCCATCGCGTTTCTTTATTCAGGCCCGGCCATCAACGTGCTCGCCATCATCCTCACAGCCCGCGTTCTCGGCCTCGAGATGGGCGTAGCCCGGGCGGTCGGGGCCATAGCGTTCAGCGTTGTGATCGGCCTTCTTATGCACCTGCTCTTCCTCAAGGAGGAGCTTGCGCGGATCGACCGGGGAGAGATCGCCCTGGGCGAAAACCCGGAGCCTGCGCGTCCTCTCTGGAAGGACGCTTCGTACTTCTTTTCCATGGTGGCCGTACTGGTCTTTCTCAACTGGGGCGCGCCCCACCAGGAGATCGGGATCTGGTCGGCCGTCTACAGGGTCAAGTGGATTCTTTCGGGCCTATTCCTCGTGCTGCTCGGCTTCATGCTCGTCCGGTGGTTCCGAAAGGACGAACTTACGGAGTGGGTGAGCGCTACCTGGGGGTTCGCCAAGCAGATCCTGCCGCTCCTTCTGGCCGGGGTGGCGGCTGCAGGGCTGCTCCTCGGTCGTCCGGGCCACGAGGGGTTGATCCCTTCCGAATGGGTGGAGAGATTCGTGGGAGGCAACTCCATCGGCGCAAATTTCTTCTCGGCCTTGGTCGGCGCTTTCATGTACTTCGCGACCCTCACCGAGGTTCCGATCCTGCAGGGACTTTTGGGAGCCGGCATGGGCAAGGGGCCTGCCCTAGCCCTCCTGCTCGCCGGCCCTGCGCTATCCCTGCCCAACATGCTCGTGATCAACAGCGTGATCGGGCCCAAGAAGACCTTCGCGTACTGCTCCCTGGTCGTCGTCATGGCCACAGCGACGGGTCTCCTATACGGCAGCCTTTTCTAGACGACACCTCTGGAGGCGCAGCGCAAAAGATGGCCCCAAACGATCAGGTTCTCATCGTCTATCCCCGGGAAGAAGACGCCCTTCTGGCTGAAAAGACCTTTCAGGTTTATGGGCTCCCCTTCGAAACCGTGCGGCCGCCCGAGCATCTCCGGGACGTGGCTTCGCCCGCGCTCCGGGTTGCCCGGGACGAGCTTGGCGCGATCCTGGATGTCTCCAAGAAGGAGCGGCTCCTCCACGTGGGCATCGTGGACTGGAGGCCGCCTGTGGACGGGGCCGCAGAGCTCGAGCGGTTTCAGGCACAAGGAGAGCCCTTTTTCCTGGAAACCGTTCAGCTCACGTTCGTGGCTCCCTGCATGGCCGACGACACCAAGCTTCGGTTCATCGCCCAGTTCGACCGGGACATCGCGGAGGTGTTTCCCTACCTCAATGGGCGCATCAAAGGCGCGATGTACAATCCCGCGGTGCCTACCCTGGGCTTTCCCTTGGGATACCGCATGATCACGCTCTACGGCACACGCCTGGCCGTAGGCAAGACCGACGAGATCGTCGACTCTTGGCGCACCATGGCCTGGGTGAAGGATCTCGTCAACGAGACCTGGGAAAACCGAGTTTCCATCGAGCCCTGCACCGAGCAGAGAGAGCGGCCCCAGCCGCTCGAGATCTACAAACGGCTGCCCCGCACGAATTGCAGGGACTGCGGCGAACCCTCTTGCATGGCTTTTGCGGCCCGGCTTGCCCGCGGCGAGGCACGCCTCGCAAGCTGCCCCCATATGTACACGACTCCTTACGAGGGCCTGCGCGCCGCGCTCCTGGCGCTCTTTCCGGGGCTCGAGGCCGAGTCCGAAAACCCGGGACGTTCATGAAGGAGGACGCAGAACTGTGGAAGAGAGGATCGCCATCGGCCTGGAGCCTGACGAAGTCATCCGACTTCTCCGGGCGGTTCTGGACGACGACGCGCAGGAGGCCCTGCGGTGCTTGAAAGATTTTCTGGTTCCAAGAGTGGAATCGGCCCGCGGCCGGATCCATTGCCGGCCGGCCTTCGAGCTGGAGGCACTCAAGCGGGACCTGGACGCTCATGCGGCGGCAACAAAGAACGAAAAGGAGAGTCCTTCATGAATGCCTGGAGAAAGTTCGAGAGAACCAGACGAAACGGGAAGGGCCTGCCGTCGACCTTGTTTTTTCTGGCGGCTCTGGCCCTCTGCGCTCCGTGGCCCGCTGTGGCGGCGGCCCAGCAGACGGCCGAGGCCGTCCGCGGCGGCGCCGCCGAGTCCTCCGGCCAAGTCGTGGTTACCTATTTCCACACGACCTTCCGCTGCCCCACGTGCTTGAAAATCGAAAAGCACACGCGGGAGACCGTAGAAAAGGATTTCGCTCAAGATCTCGCCTCCAAGAGAGTCCTGTTTCGCACCATCGACGTTCAGGAAACCGAGAACAGGCACTTCATTGAGGATTATAGACTCTATTCGAAGTCGGTCGTCCTCTCCCTGATCAAGAACGGCAAGGAAATCCGTTGGAAGAATCTGCCCGATATTTGGAAGTACGCTCACAATCGGGACCGATTCAACCAGTACATCCGGAGCGAGATCGAGGCTTTCCTGGCGGAGCTCGGATCATGAGCTGGATTCTGGCCCTAGGCACTTCCTTCTGGCTGGGCATCCTCACCTCGATCAGCCCTTGCCCGCTCGCGTCCAACGTCGCCGCGATTTCGTATCTGACCCGGGAGGCCAGCCGGCCGCGGCAGATGCTCTTCTGCGGTGTTCTCTACAGCCTGGGCCGTTCCGCGACGTACGTGACCCTCGGCGCGCTCATCGCCGCATCGCTTCTGAACGTTCCGAGCCTGGCTTTTTTTCTCCAGAGCAAGATGAACCAGATCCTGGGACCGGTCCTGATCCTGGCTGGCATATTCCTTCTGGGCTGGTTCAGAATCCCCCTGCCCGGATTCGCACCCGGCGAAGGGACCGTAAGCCGGATCCGTGCCCTCGGACCCATAGGGGCGATCCTCTTGGGAATGCTCTTCGCCCTTTCCTTCTGCCCGGTTTCGGCAGGCCTGTTTTTCGGAAGCCTGGTGCCTCTGAGTCTTCAGCAGCAGTCTCCTTTTTCCCTTCCCCTCGCCTATGGAGTGGGTACGGCCCTGCCGGTACTCGCAGCAGCCTTCGCCATCTCTTTGGGCATCCGGGGCTGGTCCGAGTACCTGGAGCGGGCCAGCCGCATGCAGGAGCATCTCAAGACCGTTACGGGCTGGATTTTTCTCCTGGTGGGGCTTTATTACGTGATTGCACACTTCAGGGGCTCAGGTCCCCTGATCGGATGAAACCGAAAAGTGGGCCTCCGCCTCTTAACCCAAAGGGGGCCACGGCAGACAGGCACGAAGGAGGAAGCCATGGCAGTACGGGAGATCCGAATCGCGGGCCTAGGATGTCCGCGGTGCGAGCAGACCGAACGAAACGTCTTCAATGCCTGCGCGGAACTTGGGCTCGCCGCGGACATCGGGCACATCCGGGACATGAAAGAGTACGGAAAATTCGGCGTTGCGATCACGCCCGCCGTCATCGTGGACGGGAAAGTCCTCGTGGCGGGACGGGTTCCTACGGTGGCCGAGCTGAAGGGGCTCCTTTCCAAGCTTTGAAGGACGTCCCGTTGCCGTGCCACAGAGGCAGCCCGGCGCCCTCTCCGGCTCGTCCGCACTCTCGGGAAAGGACAGCCATGAAATACCAGGAGATTCAAAAAATCGCCAAGGGGATGGGAATCAAGTCCTTCGGCCTCACCAAGGTCGATCTCATCCGCAAGATTCAAGAGGTGGAAGGCAACATTTCCTGCTTCGGCACGGACCGGGTTTCTTGGTGCGGGGAGGAGCGCTGCCTCTGGAGGCCTGACTGCCTTGCGCCTCAGGGGAAAGGGCGGAAGTGAAAAAGAAGGATGCAGGGTGCCGGAGGACAAAGGGTAGGCCCCTCCCCGGAGAGCCCGATGCGGCCTATTGGGATGAAATCCTCGAGCCTGACCCATGCGGGGAGATTCGGATTCGATCCGAGATGTTGGCCCGTATGGGCCTCGATCCAAGCGCAGGGATCGTTCTGCGTCGCACGCAGGAAGGGCTCCTTCTCCGGAGCGCGGCCCAGCCCCTCACCAAGGTCTATCTGGAGCCCACGACCGACTGCAATCTCCGGTGCCGCACCTGCATGCGGTCTTCCTGGTCCGAGCCAGGCGGTTCCATGGACCTGGGACTGGTCCGCAAAGTTCTCGAAGACCTCGTCCGCCTGCCCCGCATGCCCGAGCTTTCCTTCTGGGGTTTCGGCGAGCCCCTGCTCCATCCCGACATTCTGGAGATGATCCGCCTGGCCAAGCAGGCCGGAGCGCCGACCGAACTTGTGACCAACGGCCTGCTCCTGAACCGCAGCGCAGCCGACCGGCTCCTGGCCTTGGGCCTCGACAAGCTCGTCGTCTCCATCGACGGCGTCTCACCGGAGTCCCACGGGCAAACGAGAACCGGCGCGGATCTCGAAACCGTAAAAAAGAACGTGACCTACTTGAACGCGGCCCGGCTTTTTGCCGGCCTCGAACGGCCGGAGATCGGAATCGAATTCGTTCTCATGCGCCGCAATCTTTCAGACTTGCCGAACCTGCCCGAGCTGGCCCGATCCCTGGGAGCTTCTTTCGTCATCGTGACCAACGTGCTGCCCTACACCGAAGACCTCAAGGACGAGATCCTCTACGGCATGTCGGCCGCCGAATGGCCCCGGTCGGCCAGGCGGTTCGGGGATTCGCCCGAGGTGCGCCTGCCGAGGCTCGACATCCGGGAAGGCACCCGGGAGGCCGTGACCGGCTTTCTGGTGAACGCAGGATCCTTCGGCGCACACTCCGCCGCGCCGGCCGACCTGGAAGCCTGGTGCCCTTTTGTCTGGGAGGGGAAAACCGCCATTGCCTGGAACGGAGACGTGGCGCCCTGCGTGGCCCTTCTTCATTCCTATACGAGCTTTGTCCTCGGCAGACAGAAGTCCATCCGGCGGTGGGCCGTGGGCAACGTGGGCCGCGAAGACCTGATCGAGATCTGGAACAAGCCGGAGTACCGGGAGTTTCGCAGAAGACTGGCTTCCTTCGATTTCGCCCCTTGCATCCACTGCGACTGCGAAATGGCGGAAGCCAACGAAGAAGACTGTTTCGGCAGCCCCTTCCCAACCTGCGGTGACTGCCTCTGGGCCCGGGGCGTGATCCTGTGCCCGTAAGAGCAACAGGGAGGAAAGCCTTCCCCACGGCCGGCCGTCGCCGCCAGACCTTTCCCGGGAGGTACCATGCAAAAGGACAAGCTCAAGATCCTGTTTCTTTGTACCGGCAATTCCTGCCGGAGCCAGATGGCCGAGGGCTGGACCCGCCACCTCAAGGGGGACCGGCTCGAACCGCACTCGGCGGGCGTGGAGGCGCGAGGGCTCGATCCTCTGGCTGTTCGCGTCATGGCCGAGGCCGGCGTGGACATATCGGGCCAGCGCTCCAAACGCCTCGACGAGTTCGAGGGAATCGAGTTCGACTACGTGGTGACCGTTTGCGACCATGCCCGCGAGTCCTGCCCCCTTTTCCCGGGCCGGACCACGCGCGTTCACAAAAGCTTCGACGATCCGCCCCGGCTCGCCCGGGAAGCGCGCTCCGAGGCGGAGGCCCTGGCCGTCTACCGCCGGGTGCGGGACGAAATCCGCGCTTTTGTCGAGACGCTCCCCGAATCCCTTCCGGAGCGTCCCTAGTTCCCCTCTTCCAGAAAGGAGGTGCCTCACCATGATTCGACCACAAGATTTTTACGAGACCGGCCTTGCCCTCCACGGCCACAAGTGCCCTGCCATGCCCATGGGTCTCCGCGTGGGCGCAGCGGCCATGAACGCTCTTGGGGTGGAGCGGGCCAAAGACGGCCAGCTCCTGGCTCTGGTGGAGCTCGGCGACGACCACTGCGCCACCTGCTTCGCCGACGGAATTCAGACGATCACTGGATGCACCTTCGGCAAGGGCAACATCCGCAAACTCCATTACGGAAAATGGGGCGTGACCCTCGTCGAGGTCTCGACCGGACGGGCCGTGCGGGTCACGCCCAAAGCCGAGGCCATGCTCGCAAACAAGCAGACCGAGTTCTTCAAAGAGTATCGAGAAAAGGGGATCCCGGCCTCCCAGGTGCCCCCGGCCGTTGTGGAGCCCTTGGTCCAGCGGGTCCTAACGGCCCCGGATGAGGCCCTGCTCAAAGTGGGCGAGCTCTTCCACTACGATCTCCCTCACAAACCGCATTCTTTCTCGAGTCTCGTCTGCGACGGCTGCGGCGAGATGGTGGTAGAAGGCTACGCCCGGATCTTCGCGGGACGCCACGTCTGCATCCCCTGCTGGGAAAGGCTCATGCTGGAGGGTTGACGCCATGACGGATCGGGAGGTTTTGCTCGAGGCATTCAAGTTCCATGGCCACAAGTGCTGGGCGAGCACAGCGGGCGTTCGCGCCGGCCTGGCGGCGCTCAGGGCCCTGGGCGTACCAAGAACCGGATCTTCCGGGGAACTCCATTGCCTCGTGGAGATCGGCGACAATCATGGAGCCCAGTGTTTCGCCGACGGCGTGCAGTACGCCACAGGCTGCACCCTGGGCAAGGGCAACATCGAAAAGACCGGTTGGGGAAAGCTCGCGATCACGCTCATCGACAAAAAGCGGGAACGGTCGGTGCGCGTCTCCTACAAAGGGACCCGCCAGAAACAAATCGCCGAATCCGCTTTCATGCGCAAGCGCGGCCAAGGCATTCCGCCCACGGAAATTCCGGAGGAAGAAGCCTGGGAAATGGTGAACATCATCTGGGAAGCTCCTGAAGAGGAGGTGCTCACGATCGGCGAGGTCCGGCCCCATCCCTTCTCGGATCTCGGAGAAATCATGGGCTTACATCCTTGCGCCGAGTGCGGAGAGCTCGTATCCATTAAGTACCTCCGGGTCGTGGGGAACCGCCACGTGTGCACTCCTTGCTCGGGCTACGAATGACAGAAAAGGCGGTTCGGACCGGAGCCGGCTCCGGCAGCAGGAACGCGTAAGGGAGAGCGCGTCATGTGGGTTCCTTTGGTCGCAGGAGCCGTGACCCTGGTGTTCACGACCGTGCTCACCATTGCCGGCGTGGGCGCGGCCTTCATCCTGATTCCCGTGTTCCTGGCCTTGGGCGTGGACGTTCACACCGCCATGGCGACCGCGCTTCTTCTCAACGCGGTCGCCATGTCCGTGGCCTCGGTGACCTTTGTCCGTAACCGTCTGGTGGTCTGGAACGTGGCGGTCCCCATTCTCGTCGTGGCCGCCATCCTGTCTCCCCTCGGAGCATGGGTGAGCCACCTTCTTGACCGGAACCTCCTTCTCTGGATGTTCGTCGGGTTCCTCCTCTTTGCGGCCTTGATGATGCTTTTCTACACGCCCCGACCGCGCCAGCGAGCTGCGGGGCTGCGCACGGCCCTGGCGCTCGGCGCCGGAGTCGGTGCCCTGGCCGGCTTCGTGGGCGGCCTGCTCGGAGTCGGAGGAGGCAACATCATCGTCCCGGCCCTTGTGGCTTTGGGCTTCGAACCCAAGCAAGCCTCTGCGACCACTTCCTTCATCGTGATCTTCTCCTCCCTGAGCGGCTTCCTCGGGCACGTCTCCCTGGCCGGCATGAACGCGCCGCTCCTCGCTTTCACGGTGGCGGGCTCGGCAGCGGGCGCGGCGGCAGGCGCCTGGCTCATGACCGAAAAACTCCGGAGCCGCCAGGTCAAAGTTGTGATCGGCATCGTCCTGCTCGCCATCGCGGCCAAGATGGCCTGGAGTCTCGTCCGATGAACCCTCGGCGCGCTGCCTTCCTTCTCGGGCGCGCCTTTTGTCTGCTCCTGGCGCTCTTTGCCCTTTCCCCTTGGCCTTCCCGCGCCAACGAGAGGTTACCGGCAGAAAAGGCATCCCCATCTCGAGAAGATCTTATTTGGCACCACACCAAGGACATCCCGATGGGTCCAGCCCGTTTGGACTTGGGCGGTCAGGCCCGACTGCGGTACGAGTATGACGATGGTTTCACCTTGAAGGGATACGAGCCGGGCAGCCACGACGCCCTGCTGTTGCAGCGGATCCGTCTGAATTTTGACGTGCGGCTTCTCCAGAGGATTCGAATGTTCTTTCAGGTTCAGGACGCCCACGCGTTTCTGACTCGCTACGGAGACGACGATTTCCCGAAAAGCAATCCCCTTGAAGACACCTTCGACCTGCGGCAGGCCTATCTCGAGTGGCTCGGAATCAGAGGGTCTCCGATAGGTTTCCGCGTGGGGCGCCAGCAGATCTCTTATGGAGACCAAAGGTTCTTCGGCCCCGGCAACTGGGGCAACACGGGTCGGTATGCTTGGGACGCTGCTATGCTGAAATTTGAAACGTCGGGCTTGTCACTCGACTGCTGGGTCGGCCGCTATCTCCAGTACAAATCGTCCGATTGGCCAAACCGCGCGATCGAGGATTTCTTCACAGCCGTCGGGTACGCGCAGCTTCAAAAGCTTCCCTTTCGCCTGGATGTCTTTTATGTCTACAAGGAAGATTCAAGCGGAGCCGTCCAGGGCGAAACCGGTTCCACCGGGAATATCCAGACCCATTCGGTTGGTTTCCAGGCCGAAGGCGACGCTCTTGGATTCTTGCATGCGGGGGCCTCCTTCGCCGGACAGGGCGGCCAATGGGCAAAGGACACCGTACGAGCCTTCGGAGCCAATGCCAAGCTGGGAGCGAAGATCCCCCTGCCATGGTCACCCGAAATAACGGCTCAGTACACCTGGGGCTCTGGAGACCACGATCCCAATGACGGAGTCCACGGCACCTTTGACGGCGTCTTCGGCGGACGGGACATCTACTTTTACGGCTACTTGAACCTCTTCTTTTGGGCGAACTTGCGGGACGCGGAATTGGACCTCTCGTTCAAGCCTCATCCATCGATTATGGCTTTCGTCGCTTACCATCACTTCGAGCTAGATCAGGAGAAAGACGCTTGGTACACGACCGGTCTGAAACCCTTCCGGAGGGATTCCTCGGGGCAGGCCGGGGCGCAACTGGGCGACGAGATCGACCTGCGTCTTGTGTGGGCGGTCGGCCATCACTTGGAGCTGTCGGCCGGATACGGTCGCCTGTTTCCGGGAAACTTCGTCCGCCGCACCGGCCCGAGCGGTCCGGCCAACTGGTCTTTTTGTCAGATTCTTTATTCATTCTGAAAGGGCAGCACCACCGCCTTGTGGATTCCCGCCTCGTCCATGGCCGCGATCAGTCTCTCCGGAGAACCGTCCAGGATGTTTTCTCTGTCTTGGAACCTCATCTGGTCATTGACCGACTCCAAAACCTTCAGCAGGTCCCCGCTCAACCATTCCCGTTTCCAGATGTGGCAGTGCATGATGATCGTGTCCGCCCCCCTTTTCGAAGCCCTTTCGCAAAAGATGAGAATCGATCTCCAGCCAGTGAGTCGCTAAAGGGATTCGTTCGGCCATATCTTTTCCGAGTCCCGACGAAGGGGTCTATACGCCCGAGTCGCTACTATCCTCGGCGGCGGGCGGCCTCGGCCAAGTATGGGGCGATGCGGTCGTTCTGCAAGGCGCCGGTCCCGTCGTAGGTGACGGTCACAACCGGCACGCCCGTGGCTTCCTCGATCCTGCGGGCCATGGCCTCGGTGACCAGCGAAGGACAGCAAAAGGCCGGGCTCGCCTGCACAAAAAGAGCCAGATCCGGGTGCCTGCGCGCGAGATGCCGCACTTTCAGGATGTTGTCGAAGGCCTCCCCGTGGTGCTCCAGGCGGACGCGAAACAGGCCGAGGTCGTCCTCCACGCTCTCGCCCCTCGGGACCGGCACCCGCTCCGCGTAAGGCCCGGCTCCGGCCAGAAGCCTCTGCTGAGCCCGCTCGGCCAAGGCCAGCAGCAGCCGGTATCGCGCCACGGCCAGGTAGCGGCCTTCGCGCAGCCATTTCCGAAAGGTCGCCCCGGCGATGATCCGCAGGTAGTCGCTGTAAGGAGTCGTCACAACCTCGCCGCCGCATCGCTCGATGTGCCGGATGAGGTCCTGGTTCATGACCTCGTTGTCCCGGACATAGAGATCCCCGAAGATGGCCACTTTGGGCCGCCGCTGCGCCCTGCGCCGCGGGATCGACTCGAACAGCCCCACCGCCCGCTGCAGGGCTTGCCGGTGCGGGATCTCGCCGAGAAAGGCCTTCTCGAACAAAGCCGATGCTTCTTTCACCGCTTTGTCCGTGCGGCCCGGCTCGGCTTCGTAAGGACGCACACGGCAGGCCATGCGGCGCAGGAGTCCCCCCATCCAGTAAGCGAGGTAGGCGTCCACACCGAGAAGAGGCGAAATCTCCGAGTGCGCCAGATCCCCCACGTACACCCGGGCCTTCTCCATTCCCCGGCCGTACCTCTGGAAGAGTCCCTGGATGTACGTTGGGAACATCCGCAGGCTGCAGGCTCCGTCGGAGCGGGGCATCCAAAGGACCGTGCGGGCTGGATCCAACCCGTGCCGCTCCATGTAGTCCACCGCGTCCTGGGCGATGGCGTTGGCCGGGATGCACTGGCCTGTGTTGAACCGCATGGCCTTCAGAATCGCGACTTCGTCCTCCTCGAGCACCCGGGCATCCACGCCCGCTTTGCGCAGGGAGGCTGCAACCAGCGGGATGGCCAGAGGCTCCCAGTTCGGAAGGAGTAGGGTTTTGCCGTCGAGCTTTCGTTCCGTTTTCAGGAACACGGCCGGCCCCCGAGGTTCGCCTGCGCCGCTTTCGGCACGCCGGCCGGCTCCCACAGACCGGTTCGCTCCGCTCAACTTCGGCCCTCTCTGCCCGTGAAGGTGATTCTGAAAAGCGTCGAGCGCGGCCTCGATCCGAGTCTCGTACCCCACGCGGAAGTCATGGTCGTCGATCTGCAGGACCAGGTAGGGTTTTCCAGAGGCTTCCAGAAGGCGACGGAAAGAGTCCGCGATGAAGGCGTCCGGAGCGCACTTGAAGGCCGTAAGGAGAACCGGATAGAGCCCGTCCGCAAGAGCGGCGAAAGCCGCGGTCTCGAGAATCCGGGCCGCGTACCGCCAGTGGACCTCGTCGAGGAGCGCCTGAAGTTCGGCTAGGATACGCCCATGCTCGGAGATCTTCTTTCCGCCCCACGTTCTGTCCCGGGCGGGCCTGGGCAGCATGTCCTGCCAGAAAACCTCGACTCCCAGGGCACCGAAGATGTCCGGGATGCCCTTGTTGAGTTCCTGGCACAAAGCCTGGTAAGGCCGTCCGGCAAGAACGACCCGGACCTTTCCCGCCTCAGCGGGACGGCTCTCGTAAACCCGGGCGAGTCCGGCGCGGGAACGAGCGAACTCTGCCAAGGCCGCTCTGTACGCTCGGGCAACCTCCTCGAGGCTCCAGGTCCCGGGCAAGTTCTCCCGCAGAGCCTTCCAGAGTTCCCGCGAAGCGCGGCGCCGGATCCGCCAGTTCTTCGGATCGACGAAGCCGCCGAGAGCCCCGTGGGAAATGAGAGGCGTAAGGCATTTCCTCTCCAGGCTTCCCTCCCGGATCAGAGAAACAACCGGAGGAGCAAACTGGGAGTAATAGCAATGGTAGCGCAGACGGTCCTCGTCCCCTTCCCCCTTGGGCCCCTCGATCGAAATGGGCAGAAAAACCGCGTCGCATCTTTCGGCCAGCCACAGAGCGTGGCCGTGCAGAGCCGTGATCGGAGCGCAGAATTCGGCGCCCGCGACCTCCCTGCCCAACCTCAAACCTTCGCGAAGCCCCTCGCTCGTCACAGTCTCGATCCCGAGCTCGGAAAAGAAGCGCTTCCACAGCGGAATCTCTTCCAGGAGATAGAGAGCTGCCGGGATCCCGACGCGGATCGTCGGCCTTCGAGGGGGCGCGCTCCCGGCGGCGACCGCCCGGGATACAGCCGCCTCGGCGCGATCCGGTGCAGAGTCCTCCTGACCGGCCCCCGTCGCGGCGCCGGAGACGGTCCTGCGGTAAACTCGAATCATGTCAAAGCCCGAACGGTTGCGACCCACGAACTTCTTTTGATCGTAGTCACGGCCGCAAAGGAACCCGTAGGCCACGGTCTCGCCTTGCACCTCGGCCACCTGGAGCTTGCAGTGATTGGCGCACAGGCCGCACGTTTCGCCCCGCACCGAGATCGGCTCCCTGTAAAGATCGATCCCTCGGAAGCGGCTCCGGGCAGGCAGACGCTCGGCCAAGGCCAGCGCGACGCCAAGGGCGCCGGTGAGATGACAGAACCGGGAGACGAAGATCGGCCGGCCGAACCGCTGCTCGAAGGCCGCCACGAGAGCCCGGTTCCGGGCCGTGGCTCCCTGGAAACAGATCCGATCGCCGATGAGAGCCTCGCAGGCTACCTTTCGCAGATAGTTTTCGCGTACCGAATGGAGGACCGCTGCCAGAAGGTCCTCCACAGCGTGCCCCCGGCTCAGGCAATCGTTGATGTCGCGCTCCATGAACACCGTGCACCGATCGCTGGTCAACGGAGCGCGCCTGCCCTCGGCCCTGACCGCATATTCGGCCAGGGGCACGCCGAGCCGGGCCGCCTGCTCTTCGATGAAACTGCCGGTGCCGGCCGCGCAGACCGTGTTCATCTGGCAGAAGGTGACCCGGCCTTCCCGCAGCACGGTGAACTTCGCATCCTGGCCCCCGATCTCGATAATCGTATCCACTTCCGGATCGAGTTCGACCGCGGCCCTCGCGTGAGCCGTGATCTCGTTGAGCACATGATCTGCGCCGATCACCTTCCCTACAAAAGCTCTGCCGGCCCCTGTCGTTCCCGCGCCGACAATTCGCACATCCAGCCCCTTGGCCTCCGCAAGATCCCAGAGGGCCTCCAGGATCGCCTGCACGGCCATGAGGGGTCTACCCGCGGTCCGCGTGTAGAATCCGGCGAGCACTCCGCGGCCTCCTTGGCCAGGCTCCAAGAGAACCGCCTTGGTGCTCGTCGAACCGATATCGATCCCCAGCACGCATTCCCAGCGTTCGCCCGGAGCGCACGGCGCGTACAAATCCCGTTCGACGGGCAGGAAGGATCCGGAGCCGGCCACGACCGGTTGAAAGAGGCTGCTCTCTTCGCTTCGGAAATCCGGGTAGTTCGAAAGGCGCAGCCCGAGGGGCTCCTGCAGGGCTTTCTTTCCGGTGGACCGGCTCTTCGCCACGATTTCCGCCAGATCCCGGCCTTGATACGGTCCGGGGACACGCTCCCCCCTCGCGAGGGCTGACTGCGCCAGGAAGGCCGCGCCCAGAGCGCCGAACAGATGAGCCCGATCCGGCACGGCAACGGCGCAGCCCAAGAGACCCTCGATGTGACGCACCACCGCCCGGTTTCTTGACACGCCTCCCGCAAGCAGAACAGGCTCCTCCATCCGCTGCCCGGCCGTGACCGTATCCACAATGTTGCGGGCCAGCCCCAGGCAAAGGCCGTCGCAAATCTCCCCGAGGCTGAGCCCGGTCTGCTGGGCGTGGGAAAGATCGGTCTTGGCAAAAACCGCGCACCGGGAGGCGATCTTCGGAACAGCGCCCCGGTTTTGCAAAGCCCTTTCAGCAAGCTCGGCGCTTCCGGCAAGACCGAGTCGGCTGGCCTGCTGATCCAGAAAGCTCCCGGTGCCGGCCGCGCAGGAGGTGCTGGTCCTCAAAGCACGGAACTTCCCGTCCCGGTCGAACCGGAGTAGAGCGAATTTCTCCCCGCCCACCACGAGCAGACTGCCGACCTTTGCCTGAACGTGCCGGGCCGCGTCGATGAAACACACCCAGGAATCGAAAGAACGGATGGGGCCCAGGTAAGACGCGGCCGAGCTCGTGCAGGCAAAGGCTGCGACCGGATCCGGTCCGAGGTCCGCGATCACCCGGAGAAGGGTTCCCCGCACGTCCCCCCTGTGGAATCTGTAATCTTCTCGCAGCACCTTGCCGTCCGGCCCGAGGAGAACCAGGCCGACCGTAACCGACCCCAAGTCGATGCCCGCGACAGGAAGGGCCGAAGTCACTTCACCCTCCTCTCATGGTTTCGTGACGCAGCGCATCTTTTTTACCACTCGGGTACCCCTCTTCGCAACGGCCGCTCTCAGGCGCTCGCTCCCCATCGCCTAAAGCTCGCCCCGGTCCCGGCGGACCGCAACCCAGATGAACCAACGCATAGGATAAAGAGGCCTGCCAGCAGGCGCGCGCAAGGGGATCAGGTCGGAAACTCAACTTGATGGATAGGCGTTTTCTCCGTCTGTCTTGGCTGCAATGCACTTCGAAGCCTGAGGGCATGACGTTCTTCTTGCCCCTTGGCGCTCCAAATCCGCGCCCTCTGCTGCCTCAAGGCCCTTTCCTTGCCGCACAATCCGATTCCAGACCGGATCCATCCATTCCTTGAGCTCCTCCTCGTAACGGGCCATCCGCTCCGTGTAGTCCCTGTCGGCCACGGCGCGGCCCGCGTCCTCGTCCATAGGGAAAGCCCCGCAGTTTTCGATGGTCCGAGCAGCGAACCGGTAATGATCGCGGATTGGACACGGGAGGAACAGGTTGCCCACTTTTTCCGGCGGCTGTCTGTAGGCATAGGCATCCTGCCATTTCCGGATGGTCTGGAAAAATCTAGACTCGAGGGCATCGGTCAGACCGAGCCCCCTGTCGTAGAGACCATAAAGATTGTCCACGTAGTAAGGGAAAAAGACGCATGGAGCGATGTTCCCGTTCCAGTCGATGTAAAGGTATCCACCCGGCCGACCCGCAGCAATGCACCCCATGGTCATCGGCCCCCCATTCCAGAAATCGACGAAGAACCATTTCTTCTCATAGAGCAGCCTGAGTTCCTGCTCCAGCATCCAACGCCTCTGCTCGGCGGTCACCATCAAATCCGTGGTGAATCCGCGGCCGATGGGCATGTACTGGAAGATCCAGCCATAGAGGGCGCCCTGCTCCTCAAAGTAGAACTTCAAGAAGGGTTCGGAGAGAACGGTTTCCGCGTTCTCCCTGGTGGCGGTCACCGAGATCCCAAAGGGAACGCCTGCCGATCGCAGGTTTTCCATGGCGTCTTGAATGCGCCGGAACACTCCCCTGCCGCGGCGGCCGTCGGTTTCGCTTTCCCAGCCCTCGACCGATATGGCCGGCGTAATGTTGCCGAGGTCCGCCATGCGGTCGGCCACCTCCCGGGTGATCAGGGTGCCGTTGGTGTACATCATGAAGTAGTTGTCCTGGTTCTCGGCCAGCAGATCGAACAAGTCCTTCCCTTGGCTCACGTACATCAGAGGCTCGCCTCCGGAGATGACCGTGAAATGGGAACCCCACCCTTCGGTCTTTTCTCGAATCGCGCGCTTCAGCACCGGATACGCGAGCGATTCGAGATTGCCGGCCGAGCTGGCCGCATAGCAGCCCTTGCACCCCAAGTTGCACTTCTTGGTCGGGCTGATCGTAATCAGGCTTGGGGGCTCGCGGCCGTAACGCTCTCGAAAAGCCGAGACGGGCCCATTCTCGGTCAGGATCACTCGGCCGACGAAATTCTCGAGAAGCGACTTTCGGGCAGAGGCGCCGATGCGACCATCGGAAAGAGCCTTTTCGATGGATTGCAACAAGTTCGAGACGCAAACATACCGCATCTCTTGGAGCTTCAGGGGACGGTTCTCCTCATTGTCCGTTATGAAGAACCGAAAGAGTTCTTCGAGCCCTCTGCGGAGCGCAGCACGCCGAAGCCAGGGTACTTGGATGGCCCAATCGAGGGCCTCTATCGGAATACGACGCCAAAGGGTCTTGATTCCCGGAATGGTCATGGCAAGCCCTCCATCTTTTGCGTAGGCTCTTTTCCGTAGGCTCTTGAGCCACATGCGTAAATTTTATATCCGATTTCTTCTCCCCGTGCGACCTAAAATTTATGCCCCTGTCAGGACGACTTTCTCCCAAAAGGATTTTCGGGTAGGATCGCTGCACGCGCCCGATTCTGTGCCAAAACAGGAGGGAACCCGCCATGGTGAAGCTCCTTTTCGTGGTTCGCCGACTTCCCCATCTCACCCGCCAGGAATTCCAGCGGTACTGGCTGGAAAAACACGGGCCTCTGGCCCAAAGGCTTCTCCCCCTCCTTGGCGCAAAACGATACGTGCAAAGCCACACCCTCGAGACCCCTTTCGACGATCTGTTGCGCCAATCCCGGGGCGGAGGGGAGCCCTACGACGGACTCGTCGAGGTCTGGTGGAATCGCATCGAAGACCTCGAAGCGGCCTTCGCTACGGCCGAAGGAGCCCGGGCATCCGAGGAACTCCTTGAAGATGAAAAGCGATTCATCGACCTCGGCCGTTCCGCCCTTTGGTTCGCGCAAGAGCACACACTGCTTCCGCAGCAGGAGAAGCCGGCATGAAAGGCCTCGAAAAAGATCTCCGCCGTCTCGTGCCCAAGGAGAGGGTCAGAACCGATCCCGAGGACCTGCGCGCTTACGGCGCGGACGCCACTTACTACGTCCGAAGAGGAAACCCCGACGCCGTAGTTCTTCCCGAGACGACCGAGGAAGTCTCGAAGGTGCTCCGCTACGCGTTCGGCCGCACGATCCCTGTCACGCCCAGGGGCGCCGGAACAGGCCTTTCGGGCGGAGCGACCCCGCTCAAGGGCGGAATCGTCCTGGACATGAAGCGAATGCGGCAGATCCTGGAAATCAACCGAAGGAACCTTTCGGCCCGGGTGGAGGCGGGCGTGGTGCTCGCGGATTTCCACAGGGCCGTGAAGAAAATCGGCCTTTTCTACCCGCCCAACCCGCAAAGCATGACGGTGTGCACCCTGGGAGGAAACGTGGCCACCCGCGCCTGCGGCCCCCACGGCGTAAAGTACGGCGCCACCGGAGACTACGTTTTGGGGCTCGAGGTGGTGCTGGCGGACGGGTCTGTGATCGAGTCTGGGGGCGACGTGGTCCGCAGCAGCGCCGGATACGACCTCGTGCACCTTTTCTCCGGCTCCGAGGGGACATTGGGCGTGATCACCAAGATCCGCCTGAGGCTCCTCCCCATGCCGCCGGCCCACAGGACCGTGGTCGTGGCGTGCGAAACCATCGAGCAGGCCGGGGATACCGTGACCGAAATCCTCGCCGGCGGCACCCTGCCCGCCATGATCGAGTTCATACCCCAGATGGCGGTCGTGGCCATGAACCAGTACATCCGGCCGCCTCTGACCACCCAAGGCCAGGCCTATCTGCTCATGGATCTGGACGGCACGCCGGATCAGATCGCATCCCAGGCTGATCACATCCTCGGGATTTGCCGCCGCATGGCCGTGCTCGACATCCGCGTCATCGAGGATGAAAAAGAGGCCCAAAGCTACTGGACAGCCCGGTCCAACCTGGGCGCCATGCTCCTTACGGTCATGAAAAAGGCCGTCAACGAAGACGTGGCCGTGCCCCGGGACCGGATCCCGGAGTTCGTGCGGGGGATCCAGGCCCTGTCGGCGACCCTGACCAAGGTGGTCCTGGGAATCGGCGGCCATGCGGGAGACGGCAACATGCACCCCACGATCCTGTACCCGGAGGTCAGCGACGCGGCCGAAGACGAAGCTCGGGCCACGATCGAAAAAGTGGTGCGGCTCGGCCTTTCCATGGGCGGAACCGTCTCGGGTGAGCACGGGATCGGATTCCACAAGGCCGAGTTCCTCTCCTGGCAGCTCGGCCCGACCCAGATGGAGCTTCTCAAGCGCATCAAGAAGGCCTTCGACCCCAAGGGCATCCTGAACCCGGGCAAGCTATGGCTGGACGGGAGGTAGATCCGAATGCTCGACCTCGGCACTTACCGCGACATGATGGTGAAATGCTCCCACTGCGGCCTCTGCCAGGCCACCTGTCCGGTTTACCAGGAGGACCAGCTCCAGACGCACCTTGCCAGGGCCCGGGTGGATCTCATCCGGGAGGCGCTCCTAGACAAAGCCCTGGCCCCGGGTCGGCGTTTCCGTGAAGTCTTGGACCGTTGTCTCCTGTGCGGCAACTGCGCCAGGACGTGCCCGGCCGGCGTGCGGGCGGACGAGATCGTTGCTGCGGCTCGCTCCAGGCTTTACGGCGGGAAGAAGCACAACGCGGTCCGAAGGGCCCTCCTCAAGAGGTTCATGAGGGACCGGGGCTCCAAGGGTCTCCTCGCAAGGGCAGGTCGGATCGCCCACAAAGCGGGCTGGCTTCCGGAAGAACTCCCGCCTCCCTCCCCGGAACCGTTCGAAAAAAGGTTCCGGGACAGAATTCACGCCTCTGGCAAGATGCGGGCCAAGGCGGCTTACTTTGTGGGCTGCGCCACAAACACCCTTTACCCGGATACCGGAGAGGCGGTCATCAAAGCTCTCACTGCGAACGGAGTCAAAGTGCTCATCCCGCAAGGGCAGGTCTGCTGCGGCCTGCCCGCCCTGGCCGAGGGCGATTTGGCTCTCGCCCAGGAGGTCGTGCGCCGAAACGTTTCGGTCCTGTCCGCCTGCGAGGCCGACGCCGTGGTCACGGACTGCACTTCCTGCGGCATGATGCTCAAGACCAAGGCTGCCCTTCTCCTGCCGGAGGACGACCCCCTGAAGCCGCAGGCCCTGGCACTGGCCGCCAAGATTTGGGAAGTTACGGACTATCTCGCGAACCTCGGTCTTGTCTCGGCTCCTTCCCCCATGGCCGTGAACTGGACCTACCACCTGCCTTGCCACCGCGGCTGGACGCCCACGCTGGACGAGGCGCCCCGAAGCCTTCTTGGGGAAATCCCGGAAACCGAGCGGATCGAGATGGAATACCCCGAGAGCTGCTGCGGGGCAGGGGGTCTTTTTTTCCTGGAGTTCAAGGAACTCGCATCGGCCCTGCGCGCCCGGAAGATCGCGGACATCCGGGCGACCGGCGCCCGAACGGTCCTCACCCAGTGCCCGGCCTGCCGGTCCTTTTTGCGCACCCAGCTCGAAGGCATCCGGGTCGCCCATCCGATCTCGCTCCTGGCCGAGGCTTTGGGCGGCTGAGGTGGCTTGAGTCTCCATCAAAACAATCCACGAGAGATCCTGACCTCTTAAACGCATCACTTCGCCTGCCAGGCGACCAGCCCCAGAGCCGCATCCGCCTCCACACCCGAACCTGCATAATCCGACCGAAAGCGTTCCCAGCCTCGCAGCCTGTCCTGAAAAAACGCAACCATGTACTTGCGGGCCAGGTCTTTGACATCTCTTTCGTCGGCCGTACCCGTGTTGCAAGGATCGAGAAGCCGAAACAGAAAGGACTGGTCCACAAAGTCGGTGTGGTCCGCGCCCTGAACCTCGATCTCGACCGCCGGAGACGGAGAAGCGAGCCAGAAGGCGTGGAAGTTTTGGCTTCTCGGAGCGCATTCCAGCCCCAAGACCGAGTCCGGCTCTGTGCCCCCCAGGTACAGGGTCGGAATCTTGAGATCGGGCAGGAGGGCCGGTGCAAGATCGGGAAAATCCGGGTCTCCTTCCAGCAGGCCCGCCGGGTCCGCGCCGTCGACCGGATCGAGGCCAGCTACGGCCCGAATCGATCCGTCCGTAAGCGCTGCCAGGGCGCAGAGTTTTCCACCCAGAGAATGCCCGAGGCACCCGAGACGGGAGCGGTCCACGAGGCCGAAAAAAAGCGAGCTTTCCTCGCCAGTTTCACAGCAGACGGAGTTCAACAGAAACAGCACGTCCCGGGCGGACTCCACGTGGCTTAGGCGAAAAACGTCCAGGAAGCTCGAATTAGGCAACGTGGGAACGAGCGCCACATACCCCCACGTGGCCAGCCCTTCGCCGTAGCTCGTCATGAGATCTTTCGAACCGCTGAATCCGTGCACCACGACGACCAGCGGATAGGGGCCGCCGCTATCAGACGGAGAAAGGCCGTCCTCCGAAGGAAGGAAAACGTCCGTCAGGATCGACCTGGACCGCTCCGTGTCTTGATAAGTCTTCTGAATCTTCACAAACCGGAACGGCCCAGGCCCTTCCGCGGGAAGTCCAGTGTCCGAAAGGGAACCCGGCGCAGACCGCGCTCCGCAGCAGGGCGTATACGGCCGCGGAACCGCAGGCGTTTCTGCCTCGCCCGGACCGCCCCGCCCGTTCGTTCCGCAGCCAGCCAGGGCAAGAAGCGAGAAGAAAAAGAAAGGGATTACATTTCGAAGCATGGGCTGAACGGGCGATCCGATGGGGCCCTGCACGCAAGTCGGGGCCGGTTCAAGAGAAACGCCTTATTCAAATACGATGCAGTAGCCCGCACAAAGGGAGTAAAGGAAGCAATCTGTCTGCCGATCGCAGAGCCTGAGACACTCGATTCCGGGATCCTCGTACCCAGAGACACAATCCTCGTAGCAGCTCCCTTCATCCGCCCCGAGGCACTCCGAAGACTTCGAGCAAAGATCCCGGCAATCCACCTGGACCGCTGGCTCTCCGCCTTCATTGCCGCCCCCGCATCCCGAGACAATCGGGACAAGAAGAACGACCCAGAACAAAATGAGTGGGACCCGTTGGTTTTGGCAAAACCGTGCCATGATGATCGTCCAGAAACACGAAGGTATTGATTATATCCACTTTGGATGCTATATTTTAATGATTGTAGCATCAAGAACATTTAAGATCAAATTTATTGGCACGAGATTCATTCCCGAACCGAGCCCCCGAACCCTCCAAAGCCGTGAGTCCCGATGTGCTGGTCACGCCCGATCCGCATCCGAGTTTCCTTCATGTTTTTTGGCCTCTCCATGCTCCTTTCCTCTTTGGGGAAGCCGGCTTTTTCCGAAGACAGGGCTGCCCAGCAGGTGATTGAGACACCTGCCGAAACCCCAGAGCAGGGCCAGACTTCCACATGGACCACTCTTGACGAGGTGGTTGTGACTGCCACTCGAACAGAGCGTTCCAGATCCCGTGTTCCTGTCAGCACCTCGGTCATCCCGTCTGTCGAGATCTCGTCTTCGGCGGCAGTCAACCTGGACGATGTGATCAGGACCGAAACCGGAATCGGGGTGAAACGGGTCGTGGGAATCGCTTCGGGCATCCCTTCCATGATCAGCATCCGGGGGGTTCCCAGCGCAAACCGGACTCTGATCCTAGTCGATGGAATTCCTCTGAACGCCTCCGGCACGGGCTTTCTCAGTCTGAACGAAATTCCTTTGGAAGCTGTAGAAAGGCTCGAAATCGTTCGAGGTCCGTTTTCCAGTCTTTACGGCGCCAACGCCTACGGAGGCGTCATCAACGCGATCACCTGGCCCGGGGAGGGGAAACCCACGGTCGAAGCCCGCGCTGGAGCTGGCGACGAGAGGTACTGGGAGGCGGGCTTAACCTCAGGGGGCAGGACCGGGCCTGTCCGGTACTTCGTGACGGCCGACATGCGGGACGTGGGAAACTACCTGTTCAGGGACTACGTGCTCGACCGGGATATCGATTTCCTAACGGGCGAAGAGAAGGTCAACCGGAAAGAAGCGGTGAATTACGGATACGAGGATCTTCGCCTTCTGGGAAAAGTCTCTACTGAGTTGGGCCCGGCGGCATCCCTGACCCTTCACGGACGCTTCTTTGACAACGAACTCGGATACGGCAGGACAGAATTCCTGGCCGAACCTCAGAATATCATCGCGGACAATACGACCTTTTTGATCGGCCCGACCTTCGAAACATCCGGAATCGCCGGCGTGCACATCCAGGCAGGAGGATATTTCCGCTACCGCAGAGATGAGCTGCTGAATGAAACCTTCTCTCACTGGAATCCCTTCCCACCCTTTCCGGTTTTTGCCTATACGCTGTCCAAGTCCACTTTCCATGACTGGCAGGTTCAGGGGTCTGTGACGGCGGACAGGGGCCTGCACACCCTCACGGCCGGTTTCGAGTATATCGGTAATCAGGGTGAGTTCGATCCCCTGATCGATCAAAGGCTGGGGATCCCCATCCCGTCCGCCGTAGGCTTGACCGAGAGAATCGACAACTTCGGCCTTTACGGACAGGACGAAATCCGACTTGCCCACGGTCTCGTTCTCGTGCCGGGCCTTCGGGGCGACTGGCACTCGGAATTCGGTTGGGCCCTGTCCCCTCGGATCGGTCTCTCCTGGAATCTTCGGAGCAGTACGCACATGAGGGCCTCGGCCGGAAGAGCCTTCCGCGCCCCGACCTTGAGCGAACTTTTCCAGCCCGACTGGATGGTGGCTCCCGGAGTCACCCTCGTTTCCAATGCCTCTCTGGAGCCCGAATACATCTGGGCCTTCGACGCAGGGCTGGAGCATCACCTCGGACGGTTCGCCTCGCTTTCCCTGGACGGCTTCTACAATGACATGGACAACCTGATCGGCTTCGAGACCCGGGCGGACACCTTGAACTACGTCAACATCAGCAGCGCCTGGTCCGCAGGCTGCGAGGTCGAAGTCGAGATCCGGCCCGCAAGCTGGCTTTCCCCTTTCGTCCGGTACGCCTTTCAAGAAACCGAAGACCGACAGACCGGAGAGGACCTCGAATACATGCCGCCCCATACCTTACACGTCGGAACCCGGCTGGACGTGCGCCAAGGACCGCTTCGGTTCACGGGATCCTGGGTTTCCTCCTGGATCGGGCAGCGGATGTACCACGACTGGGCGACAGGAGAAGCCCGCGATCTAGAGCCGTATTGGCGCACAGACCTTTCGGTCAAGGTCTGGTGGAAGGACTTCTTCTGGGTTTCTTTCGTCGGCCAGAATCTCACGAACGAGCGGTACGAGGAAACCGGAGGCATCCTGGCTCCTGCCAGGTTTGTGTTCGCAAGGGCCGGCGTGGCTTTCTGAAAGAGAGAAAGGTTCGGCCATGTTGACCTCCATCAGTCGTCGTTTCCTCCAAAAGTCTTTCGAGCGGACTCGGTACACCTTCAAAGATCTGCCAGAGCGGGTGTTCCGGGCACCCTTCGGGGTGTACGTCCATGTCCCTTTCTGTTACAGCAAGTGCACCTTCTGCCCTTTCTACAAGGAGATCTTTTCCGAAAGTGGAAAAGAGCATTACCTCGAATGCATCGTGCGCGAAATCGATGAGTCGAAGCTCGATGGAGAAGAGGCCTGGGTCTACTTTGGAGGCGGCACACCGAACACGCTCCGTCCCAAGGAGATCGGCCGAATCGTCGAGGCCCTCGGAAGACAGATCCGATTCACGAGCCTCGGGATCGAACTTCTGCCGGCCCGGCTCACCCTTGCCTACCTCGACGACCTGAGGCGCCTGGGCTTCACCAAGGTCAGCCTCGGCGTGGAAAGCTTCGCGGAAGAAGTTCTCGGCAAGACCGGCAGACGGACAGGAACGCTGAGTCAGCTGGCAGATCTCGTCGACCACGCCCAGAGTCTCGGCCTGTGGGTTAATGCGGACATGATGGCCGGGCTTCCTGATCAAAGCGCGGCTACCTTTGCAGAAGACGTCCGCAAACTGCTTTCGATTCGGCCTTCGCAGATTACGCTCTATCCGTTTCTTGTGGTCCGGGGGTTGGAGGCGCCTTCCCCAGGACGGACCCGGAGCGCTTTCGAATGGATCGAGCAGGCGGCTGCCGTGATCCTCGCTGAAGGCTACCAGCGCAAAGGAGTCTGGACGTTCACGGTCGGCCAGGATCTCTACGATTCGTCCCGGGACGAACTCGTCCAGGATTTTGCGGGGTTCGGACCGGCCGCCGCATCCACGTGCGGCCCCTGGAAGACCGTAAACCCGGAACTGGAGCCTTACTTACGGGGCGTCCGGGAAGGCAGGATGCGTGGGTTCGTGGCGCCCAAGAACCCGGCTGCCGACGAGTGGCGGAAATTCGCCCGCATGCTTTACGACCTTCGGGTAGAGCCTCCCTCGGATCTGCCGGCTCCCATGAGGGCTTTTATCAGGCTCCTGCGGGCTCTGGGCTACATCCACGACGGCGCCTGGACCTCCAAGGGGACGATCTTCGCCCATGAGATCACCAAGACTGTGGTCGAATCGCTTCCCTTTCCTCTCCAGAATCCGGCCTGCGTCGAAAACTACTCAGAGTACGAACGCTTTCGGGCACCGCAGGAAAGAAACGCCCTTGGCCCCTTGCCCTTGGATCCCGCCCTTGTTCCGTAGCAAACCCTCTTGACCAGGCGGGACGTCGCTCCCGTTGGCCATAAAGTTGGCCCGTCCAGGACTCGCGCTTACGGGCAACGGCGAAGCCAATTCCGCTCCGCTTCCCCGAGACCATGACCAGGGCCGTCCTGTTCCTGAGGTTTCCCTATCTCGGCGTCGCCCCTGTCGGATGTCCGTTTCCCGACTGTCCCCTCAGGACAGGCCGATGATGCGATTGCCCACCTTCACCGCCTCGCCCGCATCCGGCGCGTACCCGTTGGCGCCCACCCTGTCGGCAAATGCCTGGGTGACCGGCGCTCCGCCCACGATGAACTTCGCCTTGGGGTCGTACCCCCGGACCAACCGGATCACCTTCTCCATCTCGCCGATCGTGGTGGTGAGCAGGGCGGAAAGGCCCACCAGATCAGGCTTCTCCCGACGGTAGGCCTCCAGAAATTTTTCCGCCTTCACGTTGATGTCCAAGTCGATTACCTTGTAGCCCGCCCCCTCGAACATCATCTTCACCAGGTTCTTTCCGATGTCGTGAATGTCTCCCTGCACGGTTCCGAGCAGCAGGGTCGCCCTCGGCGTGAGTCCAGTTCCGACAATGGCCGGCTGCAGGACCTCCATGCTGGCCTTCATTGTCTCAGCCGCCATCAGGAGTTCGGGCAGGAAGGCCTCCCCCCGGGAGAACCGGTCTCCCAGGGCCTCCATGGCTGGCCGGAGGCCCTGTTCCAGGATCTCCTGCGGGGTCGAACCGCTGTTCAGGGCCTCTTCAGTCAGTTGCCGGATCCGCTCCAGGTCTCCGGCCAGGAGCGTTTCTCTCAGATGGGTCATCAGCTCGTTCATGCCCGCGTTCCCCCTGTTTGTCATGTCCTTGGATCACACCTGGATCGGATAGGCGCCGTACTTTCTGGCTGCCTTGACCATCGCGATGTAGTTCTCGGGCTTGCAGCCCGGGTGGATGGAGTTAGAAGAGCTGATGATGTAGCCGCCGCCCGGAGCAGCGACCCGGATCGTCTCGCGGACCGATTTGTCCACCTCCTCGGTCGTGCCGAAGGGCAAAAGGAAGCTGCAGTCGATGTTGCCCACCACGGCCGACCTGCCCTTCAGATGCTCCTTCACCTCCCGGATATCCATGCACTGGGGTTGGATCGGGTGGATTCCGTCGAATCCCACTTCCACCAGGTCGTCCAGGATGGGCCAAAGATTGCCATCCGAATGCTTGACCACCTTCATCCCCTTCTCGTGACAGTAGGAGATGATCTCCGCGTGATAGGGCTTGATGAACCGCCGGTACTGGTCCGGGCTCATCAGGGTGCTCGTGTTGAAGGCGAGGTCCCCCTCCAGGATGATCACGTCGGCCCCGTAGTCCCGGGCCATCCCAAGGGCGGCCTTGCAGAAGTCGGTCGTCACCCTGGCCAGGGCGAGGACGAGTTCCCGGTTTCGCATGTAGTCCAGCAGAAGCCGGTCCATGCCTCCCCGAAGCTGCCAGGAGAGGCGGAAGAGGTCCGGGATCGCGAAGAAGTGGGCCACGTCCCTTCCCATCGTGTGCACGAGGTACTGCAGCATGGCATAGTCGGCCGGGTCCGGCTCGAAGGCGAGCCTGGCGAGGTCGGCCACGCTCTGCACCGGGCCCTCCACCGGGACCGGCTCGCCCACCTCGGAAAGATGATAGATGGTTCCGTATTTGTCCTTGGCCAGGTCGCCGCCGACCCGGTCCTTGCGGATGATGAACACCGTGGAGACGCCGTCGTTGCCCAGCTCCTTCAGGATGAGCGAGAGCAGGTCCATGTAGCGAAGCTGCTCCTCGATCCCCATGTCGGTGATATGCTTGATCGGGGGGACATCATCCGTGAAGTGCCTGCCCAGGTTCACGATGCTGGCCTCGTTGATCCCCATCTCGAAAACCGGGACCATGTCCGGCTCCTGCAAGTTCAAGGCCTTCAGTATCCGCTCTTTTCCGGTCATTGGCTCACCCATGGTTCCTCCTCATCGGCTCGTCCGAGCCCCCGTCGCGCGCAGGTTCTGATCCGGCATGCTCCGGGGCAGGGCATGCGATGCCAACGGCCACCCGGAACCCCGTTCGATGCCCGGCAGCCATGCTATCGGCGAGACGCCCTTCCCGTCAATCAGGGGCGCATCAAGGCAAGAAGCCGCGAAGTTCGGATCCGGGCCGGTCGCGCTTCACTCCTTCAATCACTTGTCCAGAAGCAAGGCGGCCCCGCGATTGAAACCTTTGGTCTCGCTGACAAGGCCCGCGACCGGCTCGGCAAAGCCTCTTGACAAAAGGGAAGGTCACTTCTATATTTCGTCATACAGCGAATCAAATTGACCGTCCCTTTTTCTTCCAGACTGCATCATGGGCCAAACTTCACTCGAAGACTTCGCACGCATCGCCCAGGCCCTGGCCGACGAGAATCGCGTCCGGCTGCTGCTTGCCCTGCAGGGCCGCGAGCTTTGCGTCTGCCAGATGGTCGAGCTTCTCGGACTGGCGCCTTCGACCGTGTCCAAGCACTTGTCCATCCTCAAGGCCGCCCGGCTCGTCCGCAGCCGGAAGGACGAAAGATGGATGTTTTACGGGCCAGCGGATCCCTCGGCTCCGGCCGCAGTCCGCGAGGCGGTGGCCTGGGCCATGAACGCCCTCTCGAAGGACCCGCGAATCGATCAGGACGGCAAGAAGATTCGAGAAATCCTCAAGGTGGACCGAACAGAGCTTTGCAAGAAGCACACAGGCAGAGGATCTGGCTGAACCGAGCCATTCTAACGGGGCACGTTTGGAGAACCCATGGCCGAAAGACACTGGAAGCGATACGTCGGCGGTTCCGTTCTCTTTCTTGCCGTTACCCTCGCCGCGGCCTTTGTCACGAAGCTTTGGGTTATTACGGCCCTCCCCATCGGGTTCCTGTTCGGTTTTTTCCTCCAAAAAGGGGACCTGTGCGGCGCCTCGGCCTTCAGCGAAGTGCTTCTCGCCAGAGACTGGCGCAAGATCCAAGGCTTGTGGGTGTGTATCGTCGTCTCCATGGCCGGGTTCGCGCTCCTGGAGAGGCTCGGGCTCATCAGCCTGAACGTAAAGCCCATGTACTGGCTCAACTACATCGTGGGCGGCGTTCTTTTCGGGGGCGGCATGGTACTGGCTGGCGGCTGCGTGAGCGGGTGCCTGTATAAGGCGGCCACGGGAAACTTGAATTCCATCGCGGCCCTGCTGGCCATGCCCTTCGGCATGGCCCTGGTGGAGTACGGGCCTCTCAAGGGCCTTTTCACGGACATGATGACCGTGGTCACCCACGCACCCGGCGGAAAGCCTTTGGGGCTTCCGTCCCTTACGGGGATCCCATACTGGCAGTGGACCGCTGTGTTCGTCGTGGCCACACTGGCCTGTGCCTTCCTGCTGAGACGGAACAAGCGAGCCCATGCGACCGAAACCGGGCCCTCTTCCGGCGTCTTTCTCAGGATTCTCACGCGGCCCTGGAAGCCTTGGAAGGCGGGCCTGGCCATCGGGGTTCTCGCCTGGTTTGCCTACCTCTCTTCGGCGGCCACGGGCCGGAACTACCCGCTGGGCGTAACCCACGGGGTCCTATACGCCCACGCCCTAATGACGGATCACAATGTGGTCCACGTGTACAAAAAAGCGCCGCCCCCGACGCAGGCCGGACCAGCCTCGGCGGCTGGCCCCGCACTACCGGCCGGCAAGAAGATCATCTGGTGGCTCGTCCTTCTGGTCGGAGGCGAAATGCTGGGCGCCTTCGTGTCGGGCAAGCTCTCGGGCGAGGCCAGGCTTCTGCCGAAACCTCCGGAGCAGATCCTCTGGGCAATCCTGGGAGGGTTCCTCGTAGGCGCAGGGGCCGTTTTCGCAACAGGATGCGTGATCGGGAACATCCTCTCAGGGTGGGCCCTGATGAGTATAGGCATGTTCCTTTTTGGTCTGGTCACGGTTCTCGCCAATTGGGCCGTGACGTACCTCTACCTTATGGGGGGTAGCCTTTTCCCGGGGAAATAGGCTAGACTTTTCTTGCTGGAGGTTTCGAAGCACAAAGGATCCACCGGAAGGGGCGGGGCGGTCCGTCTCGACCGGGGCGGGGAAAGGGCCAAAACCTTTAAGGAGGGAGGGAAGGCATGATGAAGATCCTGCGCGTCGACATGACGAATCAGACCGTGCGGACCGAGCCTGTGCCCAAGAAATGGGAGAAGTTCGGGGGCCGGGCGCTCACGAGCGCAATCGTGTCCGAGGAAGTGCCTCCGCTGGCGCATCCCCTGGACGATCAAAACAAGCTCGTGATCGCGGGCGGGCTCTTGTGCGGAACCACGGCCCCCATCTCGGGCAGGATTTCGGTCGGGTGCAAGAGCCCTCTGACCGGCACGATCAAGGAATCCAACTCCGGAGGCCAGGCAGCCCACATGCTAGGCATGCTGGAGATCGCGGCCATCGTGGTGGAGGGAAAGCCCGAGAAAGGGAAGCTCTTCAAGCTCGTGCTCAAGAAGGACTCGTTCAAGCTGGAGCCGGCCACACAATACAGGCTTCTCGACAACTACGAGCTGGTGGACAAGCTCAAGGCCGAGTACGGGGACAAGAACGTGGCCTTCATCACCATCGGGTCGGCCGGAGAGCGCATGTTGACCGGTGCGAGCGTGGCGGTAACCGACCCGGAGATGAGGCCCACCCGGCACGCGGGCCGGGGCGGTCCCGGGGCAGTCATGGGCTCCAAGGGACTCAAGGCGATCATCTGCAACGCAGAGGGCTGCGAACGGAGGAAGCCCGCGGACGAGGCCAAGTTCCGCGAGGCGAGCCGCAAGTTCGCCAAGGCTCTTTCCGAGCATCCAGTGACGAGCGAGGGCCTGCCGACCTACGGGACGAATGTTCTGGCCAACATCATCAACGAAGCCGGCGGGTATCCCACGCGGAACTTCTCGGACATGGGTCGGTTCGAGGCTGTGGGGAACCTGAGTGGCGAAACCCAGACGGACGTGATGAAAAAGCGCGGCGGCATGATCAGCCACGGCTGCCACCGGGGCTGCGTGATCCGCTGCTCGGGTCTTTACAACGATAAAGATGGCAAGTACCTGTCCAAGCGGGCAGAGTACGAGACCGTGTGGGCCTTCGGGCCGAACTGCGGCATTTCGGACCTTGACGAGATTCAGCGGCTGGACCGGGAGTGCGACGACATCGGCCTGGATACGATCGAAATGGGGGCTGCGGTCGCGGTTGCCATGGATGCCGGGATCTGCTCGTTCGGTGACGCCAAGGGAGCTTACGACCTCCTTCAGGAGATCCGGCGGGGCACGCCTCTTGGCCGGATCATCGGCTGCGGCGCCAAGGTGGTCGGCCAGACTTTCGGCGTGGACCGTGTGCCTGTGGTCAAGGGCCAGGCCATGCCGGCCTACGACCCGAGAGCCATCAAAGGGATCGGGGTCACGTACGCCACGACCACGATGGGCGCCGATCATACGGCCGGCTACGCCATCGCCACCAACATTCTCAACGTGGGCGGCAAGGTGGATCCGCTGGGACGGCAGGGCCAGGTGGAGCTTTCCCGCAACCTGCAGATCGCTACGGCCGCGGTGGACAGCACCGGCCTGTGCCTGTTCGTGGCTTTCGCGGTCCTCGACAAGCCCGAGGCTTTCGAGGCGATCTATGAAATGCTCAACGCCTTTTACGGCTGGAACTTGAAGGGCGAAGACGTCACGGAACTGGGGAAAACGATTCTGCGAATGGAGCGGGACTTCAACACCCGGGCGGGCTTCACCAAGGAGCAGGACCGGCTGCCTTCGTTCATGAAGCGGATTCCCCTGAAGCCACACAACGCGGTCTTCGACATTCCGGACGAGGAGCTGGATCAGGTTTTCAATTTCTAACAGATCGGCCGACGTTTTTTTCGAGGGGGCTCCGGGAAGGGCTTTCCCGGAGCCTCTTTTTCGTCCGCCCCGGAAAGCAAGATGGCTGCGCGGGAGTCGTCTCCTGAGCCCTCCTGATTTTGAAAGAAACAGACATGGACCTTCCCGAACCTAGAGGCGACGAGGAGCTTTGGACGCTGGGAAAGGAAGCGCCCTCTTCCGGGATCGAGGCAAAGCCCCTTGACATCCGCAAGGCCTTCATCGAGGTCACGACCCGCTGCAACCTGCGCTGCAGCATGTGCGTGAAGAGCGCCTACCCGGCTCCGGAAGGCGACATGGATCCCGGCCTCTACGAAAGGATCCTCGCCCAGATGCCGGATCTCTCTTTCCTGGGCCTAAGCGGCATCGGAGAGCCTCTCCTGCACCCAAGGATCGTAGAGTTTGTCCGTCTGGCCAGAAAACGCCTTCCGGACCGCACCGTGATCGGCTTCAACTCAAACGGCGTGCTTGTGGACGAGCCCCTGGCTCGGTCTCTGGCGGAAAGCGGCTTGGACAAGATCGCTCTTTCGATCGATTCGGTCGACGTTGCGACGTACGGGTCGATTCGCAGGGGCGGGACCTTCGACCGCGCCCTGGCCGGCATGGACATCCTGGCCGAATGGATCCGGCGGGTTCCAGGGACCCGTCTCAAGCTGGGGGTTCAAACCGTCCTCATGAAGGAGAATTTCCGCTCCCTGCCGCAGATGGCGCGGTTTTTCGCCAAGCACGGGGCTCGTTTTCTCATCCTCTCTCATCTTCTCCCTTACCAGCTCCACATGGAACAGCAAGTCGTCTACGACGCCAACTCCGAAGGGGCCGTGAAGATTTTCGAACGCTTCCGGGACGAGTTCCGAGCGCGGGGCGTGACGTACGAACGGTATCAGAAGATCATGCAGAAATTCATCCGCACCGACGAGGAAAGGGAAGTCGTCGAGCTCGTTCAAAAGGTCATGGATCAGGCGGCCCGCGACCAGGAGTACGTGAACATCCCTCACCTTTTGCAGAAAGATGAGGCCCTCATCCGGGAAGTGGAGGAAGTCTTTGCCGAAACGAGGAAAGTCGGCGACCGTTACGGACTCGAAATCGAGTTCCCGAGGGTGATTCCGAGTTCGGAGCGGCGCTGCGACTTTATCGAGGAACAGAGTGTCTTCATCGATTTCGAGGGAAAAGTTTACCCTTGCTATTTTCTCTGGCACTCCTACCTTGCCTTTGTCCACGGCCGCCGAAAGCACGTCCGGCGCCGCGAAATGGGCGACCTTGCCAAAGAGGACCTCTCGTCGATCTGGAACCGAGAGGAATTCAGGCGATTCCGGGAGAGCGCGAAACGCTACGACGTTCCCTTTTGCACGGACTGTAACCTGGCGTCCTGCTGCGACTATGTGCTGGCCGAGGAGTTCGAACAGGATTGCGCTGGAACGCAGATCCCCTGCGGCGACTGCCTCTGGTGCAAGGGGATCTTCAAGTGTCTTTCATCCTGAAGAGGGAGGACGAGAAGGCATTCGGCTCGAATGAGGGAGGAAGTTGACATGGCGACCGAAGCTTGTGTGACCAAGCAGCCCAAGGGGCTGAGTTTCTTCGAGAGATACCTCACCGCATGGGTGATCCTGTGCATTCTGGCCGGGATCCTGCTCGGGAAGGTGGCTCCGGGTGTCGCAAAGTATCTGGACGGCCTCGCCATTTACGTGAACGAAGCCCCGGTTGTCTCGATTCCGATCGCGATCTGCCTCTTTTTCATGATGTACCCGATCATGGTGAAGATCGATTTCGGCGAGGTGATCCAGGCAGGCAAGAACACCAAGCCCGTTCTTCTCACGCTCTTCGTGAACTGGGCGATCAAGCCCTTCACCATGTACGCGATCTCCCTTTTCTTTTTAGGCACCCTCTTTCGCGTCTTCATCGGTCCCGAGGCAGTGGACCACGTCAAGATGCCCTTCGGCCTCGATCTCGCAGTGGGCGACACGCACGGCGTGGGCAAGGTCGTGCTCGTCAACGGCCTGAAAATGCTTGAGGTGCCTCTGTGGCGGAGCTACCTCGCGGGCTGCATCCTGCTCGGCATCGCGCCTTGCACGGCCATGGTTCTGGTCTGGGGCTTCCTGGCCAAGGGGAACGACGGACACACCCTCGTCATGGTCGCCATTAACTCGCTCACCATGCTCGTCCTGTACGGACCCTTGGGCGGATTCCTTCTCGGCGTGGGCAGACTGCCCGTGCCGTGGCAGGCCCTCGTCCTTTCGATCGGAATTTACGTGGCCTTGCCCCTGGTGGCCGGATACTTTTCCCGCAAATTCATCATCCGGGCCCGCGGAGAAGCCTGGTTCCGGGAGAAGTTCCTCCATATCCTTACCCCGATTACGATCATTGCGCTGCTCATCACCCTGATTCTTCTGTTCTCGTTCAAAGGAGACGTGATTGTTTCCAATCCCTTAACCATTCTTTGGATCGCCATTCCGCTGTTCATCCAGACGAACCTGATTTTCTGGATCGCTTACGGGCTGGCAAAAGTCATAGGCCTTACATACGAGGACGCTGCTCCTTCCGCCATGATCGGAGCTTCGAACCATTTCGAGGTCGCGATCGCAACAGCCACCATGCTTTTCGGCCTTTCTTCGGGCGCGGCCCTGTCCACGGTGGTCGGGGTGCTCATCGAGGTCCCGGTCATGCTGATGCTCGTCAAGATCTGCTTGCGTACTCAGGCCTGGTTCCCGGGCCGAGGCGCTGAGGTGACACCATGAAGATCGAGGTCGTCGGACCGGGCTGCCCCTTTTGCAAGCGCCTCTACAAAAGAGTGCGGGAAGTGGCTGAAGCGGAAAGGCTCCAGGCCGAAATCCTGCACGTCAAGGATCTCAGGACGGCATGGAAGTATTTTCCCCACACGCCGGTTCTGCTTGTGGACGGCCGGATCCTGCACCGGGGGAAGAGGCTCCCCTCCAAGGAACGAATCCTCGAGTTGCTGCGGGAAAGCCGGCCGGACATGGTCCAGGAGGTGACAAAATGAGCGAAGCCTGTGCTTGTGAAACCCGATCGGTGATGATTCTGCCTTGCTCAGGGGCTTCGAACGTGGGCCAGATCGCCAATCAGGCGGCTCTAGAGCTTCGGGCCGAGGGCTACGGCAGAATGTATTGCCTTGTCGGCATAGGAGCCCACATCCAACCCATGGTCCAGTCGGCCCGGGACGTGGACCGGATCGTGGCCATCGACGGGTGCGAGGTCTGCTGCGCCCGAAAGCTCCTCGAGCACCTGGAAATCCGGCCCCACCAGCACGTGGTCGTCACGCAGCTCGGAATCGAAAAAAGTTACGATGTCACATGGCCTGCGGAGCAAGTCGTGGCCGTCAAGAAAGCCATCCGGGGGCCCGAGGCCGCCAAAGGAGGCGTTTCCTCCTCAGGCCAAAAGGGGAGGACGTGCTGTGCCTGAAACGAGAAAGGGCGGCCGAGCGCTCTGGAAGGCGGGCTCTGCCCCGCAGGATCGAAGAATCAGGACCCGAGACAAGGCTGTCTGAATTCCGCCCTTCGTGTTGATTCCAGAGGCGATTTGAGCTAATCTTTTTTGAGATTCGAAGGGGGGTGGAGTCCCCCGCAACCGCCCGGATCCGGGCCGATGACTCCTGCCGTATGTTCGATAAAGCGGCGGGAATCGCCCGGGCCGGAGCGAATGGAACCCGCCGCAAGGCGGGTTTTTTGTTGGCCCGTACAAGCCTGGCCCAGCACCGAACGAGAGGAAGAAAAAGATGACAGGTCCCTTTGCCTTAGCCGCTCTGTGGCTCGCCTTGGCCCTTGTCGCAACCGTTCTGGCCAATCATTTGCGTGTGTCCATGGCTCTCATGGAGATATGCGTGGGCGTCGTGGCGGGTGCGCTGGCTGAGCGCTTCGCAGGCCCGGACGCGCTCGGCGCGAACGTGGAGTGGCTCCGTTTTCTGGCTGCCTCCGGCGCCGTTCTTCTCACCTTCCTGGCCGGTGCCGAGCTGGAGCCCGAAGTGCTCCGGCGCAAATGGAAAGAGGTGTCTGTCGTGGGGCTGGTCGGCTTTCTGGCGCCCTTCCTGGGCTGCGCGGCCCTGGCCAGATGGGTCCTCGGCTGGGATCCGCGCGCGAGCTGGCTGGCAGGAGTGGCTCTGTCCACCACTTCTATGGCCGTCGTTTACGCGGTCATGCTGGAAACCGGGCTTAATCGCACCGAATTCGGCAAGGGCATCCTCGGAGCCTGCTTCGTGAACGACCTCGGCACTGTGATCGCCCTGGGCCTGATCTTCGCCCCCTTCACTTACAAGACCGCGCTGTTCCTCGTGGTGAGCTCCGCGGCTCTTGCCTCCCTGCCTCTTTTCACCCGAGTCTTCACGCGGCGTTACGGACACCGAACGGCCGCGATCCGGGCCAAATGGGTCCTCTTCATTCTTTTCGGACTCGGAGCCCTTGCCCTCTGGTCCGGAAGCGAGGCCGTGCTTCCGGCCTATATCGCGGGCATGGTCCTGGCAGGCGCTGCGGCCCAGGACCATCACTGGGTGCGCCGGATGAGAACGCTCACCATAGGGTTTCTCACGCCCTTCTATTTCATCCGGGCCGGGTCCCTGGTCTCGATTCCGGCCATCGCGGCAGCTCCGGCGCTCTTTCTCGCGTTGCTCGGAGGCAAGGTCGCCAGCAAGATTTTCGGGCTCTACCCGGTGATCTATCCCTTTCGAGGGCACGCCCGGGAACGCTGGTATTATACGCTCCTCATGTCTACGGGACTCACCTTCGGCACAATCTCAGCTCTTTACGGGCTCACCAATGGTATTGTCTCACGCAGTCAGTACTCCTTCCTGGTGGCGGCTGTGATCGCCAGCGCCGTGGTGCCTACCTTGATCGCCAACGCGGCTTTCCTGCCCAGGCATCTCCTTCCTGACCGCGCAATCCTGGAGGAAGGGGCCATTCCGCTCGCGGCCCCGGAGGCTGCCAGGGTCGAGGAAGAAGAGGAAGGATTGCAAAACGAATAAGGCCGGCCTTCCGCAGACCGCACGGTCCAAGACCCATCTAGCCCATTTGAAGGAGCCAGTAGAGGGCGAGGCAGAACAGGGATCCTGCCGCACTCGCCAACAAAAAGATGCGGTCAGACCGCCTGTAAAGAGCGACCCCGGCGAGGAGGGCCGTTGCGGAGAACAAGACCTCCACAACCCATCCCCTCACATTGGCCATGTTCGCTAAACTCGTCACAAAGGTCCAAGCTGGCCCGGGGAGTCGATGGACTGGCGGGAAAAGAGAGATCGGCGAAAGAAACCTCTTTTCGCTCAGAGGCCAGAAGAGAGCGATGCCGTAAGGTTCCGACACGTCAGCGGCCAGGCAGTCCAGCAAGGGATGGGAACATACACAGAAAACGCAAAAGACCGTTACGGCTCCTCTGCGGATCTCAGGCAGGCCCGCCCGGAAGAACGGAGACAGCGCAAGGGCCGCCACCAAGCACACGAGCAGGCTGTGCGTCGCTCCCCTGTGGTATCGGACAGGATCGCCCAAAACAAAACCCGGCAGGAAATCCGCGTCCGGCAGAACCGCCAGAGCCACTCCTCCGACCAGAAAAAGGGTCTGCTTCCAGAAGGACGCAGTCTTGAGATCGCGCCTGAGCCAAAGAAAGCCGAGTGCGGGAACCACGGAGTGAGCTATCGGTGACGGCACGATACGGCCTCCTCGAAAGCGCGAAGATAGCGCTCCGCCATTTTGCCAGCGCCGTATGGCCTCATCAACCCGGAAAGGACCGCTACCCCATAGGCCCCGGACTGTAGGCATTCGGCAACCCGATCCGGCGTCACGCCTCCGAGCGCCAAAACCGGAACGCGAACCCTGAGGCTCACTTCCTCCAGTTTCTTTCTTCCTAAGGGCGGTCCGTAGCCGGGTTTCCCGGCCGAGGAGTAGATAGGACTCAAGGTCACGAAGTCTGCTCCCTCGGCCTCCCGTTTTTTTGCTTCCTCGAGGCTGTGCGCCGAGCATCCAACGGCCAGCCGCTCTGCCGGGCCGCCGAGTGCTTCCCGCACCGGCAGAGCCGTGGAAGGAAGATGAAGCCCGGCGGCTCCGACCTCCCATGCGATCCGGACCCGCGAGTTCACGAAAAGGCAGGCACCGAAGGAGCGGCACAGATCGGCCACCGAGGCCGCGAGATCCAGGAACGCACTGTCGGGCATATCCTTTTCCCGCAGCTGCACGGCCCGCACGCCGGCCTCGAGGATCTCGCGCACGACTTCCGCCAGGGGCCGCGGAGCGCACGCCTTTCGGTCCGTGATGGCATAGAAGCGGGGAACACGCTCGTGCACGTTATGGTCCTGCGCCGGTGTCCGCAAGGGGCAGCGGCAGCCCCGCGCGCCCAAAGGCATCTTCCCTTTTGAAACGAGCGTTCCAAGGGGTTCAGGCAGGCTTGCTGGCTCCCGACCCCGCCGCAGGCGGCGGCACCGTATGGATCGAGATTCTCCCTTCCATGGGACTCGACGCCTCGGCGTAGAGCTTTACCGGAATCCTGCCGGCCAGGAAAGCCGCCCGGCCGGCCTCGGCGGCCTTTCGCATGGCCTCGGCCATGAGCACCGGCCGCCGGGCCCTGGCCACGGCCGTGTTCAGAAGCACGCCGTCGCAGCCCAACTCCATGGCGATCGCCACGTCCGAAGCCGTGCCCACGCCGGCGTCCACGATCACAGGCACCTTGGCTCTCTCGCGGATGATCTGGATATTGTAAGGATTGCGGATCCCCATGCCCGAGCCGATCGGCGCGCCCAGAGGCATCACGGCCGCGCACCCGAGGTCCTCGAGCTTCCTGCATGTGATCGGGTCATCGTTGCAATAGGGCAAAACAATGAACCCCTGCTTGACGAGAGTCGCAGCCGCCGAAAGGAGCTCCTGCACGTCCGGGAAGAGTGTTTCGTCGTCCCCGATCACCTCGAGCTTGATCCAGTCCGTGGAAAGGGCCTCCCGGGCGAGTTCGGCCGTGAGCACAGCCTCCTTGGCCGTGTAGCACCCTGCCGTGTTCGGCAGGATCCGATAGCCGGCCTCGCGCAAAAGACTGTACAGGTCCTCTCCGGTCTCCGACCCCACCTTGACCCTCCGTACTGCGACCGTGACCATCTCGGTGCCACTCGCTTTGAGGGCCCTGAGCATGACATCGGCACTCGGGTAACGAGCAGTCCCCAAGATGAGCCTCGACCGGAACGCGACGCCGGCGATGTTGAGATCGTCCTGTCCCGTTTTTTCCATCCCTTCGCTCCCGAGGATTTTCCTTTGAACAAAAAATCCCCTTTACAGGCGCTGCCGGCATCGCCCGTCATCCGCCCTGAAGGGGACGCACGATCTCCACGCAGCTCCCTTCGGCCAGTTCCCTCTCCTGCCAGGCGCTCCGGGCAACCACCCGGCCGTCCACGGCCACGGCAATACCCGGCCGCAAGGGATCGATCCCCAGTTCTTCCAGAAGCCGCCGAACCGTGCAGCCGGCAGGGAGAATCCTGTTCTCGCCGTTCACTTTGACGTTCATCCAAGCCTTCTCCCGAACCGTTCCAACCGCATGGGCGCGATGAGGTCCGATGTTTTTCCGCTAAGGATCAGAGCGGCCATTTCCCGGGCCGTAACCGGCGCGAGAAGGATTCCCTTGCGAAAATGCCCGGTCGCGACGAAGAGATTTTCGACAGGCGTTTTTCCCAGGATCGGTGCGTGGTCGCGGCTTGCGGGCCTCAAGCCGGCCCAGGTCTCGACCATCGGATAATCGTACACGGCTGGCACGGCTTCCCATGCTCCCCTGAGCAGCTCGTAGAGCCCTCCTGCCGTGATCTGCGTATCGAACCCCATCTCCTCGCATGTCGCGCCCACGAACAAACAGCCGTCTTCCTTAGGCACCAAATACGCATCGGGCGCGTGCACAACGTTGCGCAACCGAGCTTCCTGGGTCATCCGGAGGGCCACCATCTGGCCTTTCACCGGCCGGACCGGCGGCCGGCAGGCCTCGGGCAGCCCCCCGATGGATCCAGACCAGCAGCCTGCCGCCACGACCACGGCCTCGGCCTCGAGAAGCTCTCCTTGAGCCCACGCGCCGGTCGCCTTGCCGTCTCGGATCTCCACACGCTCGACCGGCGTCTCCTCGGCCAGCTCGCCCCCTGCCTTGCAGAACGCCACGACCAGCGCCTCGATCAAGCGCCTGTTGTCCACGTGCCGATCGTCCAGGCACCAGACGCCCGCCGTGACCCTCGGCGAAAGAAGAGGCTCCATCTCCCTGGCCTCGGGGCCGTCTAGCCACCGGACCTGAAGGTCGAAGTGCTTCTGAGTTTGAAAGCGATGCTCCAGGTTGCGGGCATCGTCCCGGTCAAGGGCCACGATGAGCGTCCCGTCCGTACGGTAGCCCACGGTGAGACCGCTCGCTTCCTCGAGTTCCTCGACCCAGCCAGGATAGATCGCCGCGCTTTCGAGCCCCAGCCTGAGCAGGTCCTGTTCCTCGAAGTGGACCTCCGCCAGGGCTGAGAGCATGCCCGCGGCCGCCCAGGAGGCCTCCCGGCCCGCTTTTCCGCGCTCGCAGATTCGAACCGCGCATCCCCGGCGGGCCAGTTCCCAGCCCGTGGCAAGACCGATGACCCCTCCTCCCACGACGAGAATGCGCTTCTCCACTCTTCTTGCTCCGGCGCTCAGATTCCTCTCGCCTACGCGGCGGCCGAGTTCCTAAGCCATCAGCCACCGACCAGACATTTCCCACTTTTCCACTATGACTAGAAGGGAGCGGCCATGTCAAGGCACCCCGGCAGGCTTCCGACGGATTCCGCGGGTGGCGCGGACGCGACGGAGCGCGTCCCTCCAAGGAAAGCCCCATGGAGAGCCACGGTCCCTCTTGGCCGCCCAATGGAGGGCCACGCTCTGTCGTGGCCGCAAGGGGAGGATGCGGGGGGGTGGCAGATCCGAAGACGGACGCGACGGAGCGCGTCCCTCCAAGGAATACCCCATGGAGGGCCACGGTCCCTCGTGGATCCCCGGGGAAGGATGGGAAAGGCAGGACCAGGAGACGGGCTCACCTCTGGTGTAAGAGTCGGCCCAGAATAACCTGAAATAGGAGTCAGCGATTTTTTTCGGACACCCTTTCGACAACATTGCGTGTGACCCAATTCGCCCTTCCCTTGCCGCCTCAGGCCCTTTCGGCTATTCTGCGCCCGTCTGGGGGTGATGCACCTTGCAAGAGGCACAGGGCGGTCTGGGCATGTCCCTTTTTGGCGCGCTCATTCTCGTCATGAACTTTGAAAAGGGACTCCGGACAGCCTCTCTGAGAGAGACCGAAGATCTCCTTTCCAGAATGGAGGAACCGTCCATGAAGCCCAAGACCGTGGCGATCCTGATCGTGGGGATTCTTTTCCTGATCGTTCTGTTCCAGAACCTGGGTTCTGTGCCCCTCCGGCTCCTGTTCTGGACCTTCCCTGTTTCTCTGCTCCTGGTGATCCTCGTGCCGTTTCTCGCAGGCCTTGCCATAGGCTGGTTCCTGAAGACAACCCCTTCCTTGCGAAAGCCTCAGGACCAAGAGTTGGCCAGAAAATCTTGACGCTTCCAATTTCGAGAAGCCTTGCGCCAGCGCGTGCGCGAAGTGCCCAAAAAAGGCGGGCATGTCCCGCCGTCAGGCCTTTGTCAGAAGGATGCGTTCTCACCCGGCCGAGACCAACTCGAAAACCTCGACTTCTTCGGTCCTTCCCTTGATGCAGATCCGGCCTAGAGACCTCGCCCGAACCGCGGATCCGGCCCTTTCCACGACGGCGCGACTGGCCAGGATCTCGGTCCCGAGATCCTTGTTCGCGCCCTCGAGCCGGCTGGCGATGTTCACGGCATCGCCCAGAACCGTGTAGTTGTAAAGTTCCGAAGAGCCGAAGTTGCCGACCGTGACTTCGCCCGCGTGAATTCCGATCCGCATACGCAGCTCAGGCAGGCCTTCGCGCCTCATTTCTTCCCGCAGCGTCGCCATCCTCGCCTGCATGGCCAGAGCAGCCCGGCAGGCGTTGGCCGCGTGGTCGTCGTCCGCCAGCGGGGTGCCCCAAAAAGCCATAATGGAATCGCCGATGAACTTGTCGATCGTTCCTTTGTGAGCGAACACGATTCGCGTCATTTCCGTGAAGTACAAGTTGAGGACCTTTCCCACTGCTTCGGGCTCGAGTTTTTCCGCCAGGCCCGTGAACCCGGCCAGGTCTGTGAAAAGCACGGTCACCTCCGCTCTGTGGCCTCCAAGCCTCACCTCCTCAGGGTTACTCAGAACGGTCCGGAGAACGGCTGGAGACAGGTAGCGGGCAAACACGTTTCGGATCTGGCGCCTCTTGCGCTCGCTCTGCAGGTAAGCCTGCGCGCCGGCAGCACCGTAAGGCAGAAGAAAACACAATCCTGCGGGCAGAGTCGGGAGCCATGCGTCGCGAACGAGAAAGGCCGCGCAGACGCCGGCCCCGTAAAGCACGAGGCACAAGCTTGTCAGGATACCGCTCCGCAGGGGTCTCCAGCGGATCTGTGCGAATGCGGCTACAAGGCCCAGGCACAGGAACAGAACGAGGGATTCCCTTCGTGGAAGCCTTTTCACAAATCGGCCCTCGAGGAGCCCGTGGATCATGTTCGCATGGATTTCGACGCCGGCCATGAGGCGGCTTTCGGTCGAGAAAAGAAAGGGAGTGGCGAAAAGATCGGGTCCGGAACGACCCGGCTCGGGAGAGGTCTTCACTGCGCGGCCCACGAGAACGATCTTGTCCTGGAAGAAGCCCTTTGGAAGGAACTGCGCCGGCGAAAGGGCCTGATAGTAGGAAACCGTGGTGAACGTCCCCGGCGGCCCCGCATAGCGGATCCAGGCGCCCTCAGGGTCCCGAAGGTCCTTGCCGGCGTAAAGAGCGACCACCGCCTCGGCCAGGGATCTCTGACCGTCCGCGAGCCACGGGGGCCTTCGCACCACGCCGTCCGGATCCAGGGGAACCGTGGCGATGCCGACCGACGCGCCATCCAGCAAATCCTCGAAAGGCTCGACCACCATCTCCCCGTCGTACCCCTTGCCGTGGAGATGCTCGATGTCTGCAGCCAGGACCACCCGGCCGAAGCGCCGGATCGAGCGGCATAGCGCCGCGTCCTCCTCGGGCGCGGACGGCTCGGCAAACAGAACGTCAAAGGCCACGACCGAGGCTCCCTCGGCCGCCAGGGCCTCCACAAGCCTCGCGTGAAGGCTTCGCGGCCAGGGCCATTGTTTGCCGATCTCGGAAAAGGAAGGCTCGTCGATCGCCACGATGACGATTTCGGGCGGAGGCACTGGGGAACGGACAAAAGCGTGAAGGAGGTCGTATCCCTTGAGATCCGCCAGCTCCACCGGAGGAAGCAAACTCAGGGCCCAGGCTGCGAGGCCCGCCGCTGCTCCGAGAAACAAGTGTCGTGCGAGTGTCAGAACCGGTACTCCAGGGTGACGTACGCCGACCGTCCCGGCGCCGGATCGCCCTCGTTGAACAGGTTGTTCACGGAAAGGCCGATGAACCCGTGCTTCTGGAAAGGCTCCCACGAGGCCGAAAGGCTTGTGAGCCAAAAGGATGAAAGTTTCTCTTCGTTCGAATAATCGATGTACTGTTCCCCTATGTATGTCTCGGTGAGCATCACCTTCACGTACAGAGGCGAAATCCAAACCACGCCTCCGCTCGCAACGTGATCGGGCACGCGCGGCACGGAAAGACCGTCAAAGACCCCTCCGCTCCCCTCGGCGTCGGAATACAGGTAGCGGAGAAAGAACCCCAGTTGCTTCGTGACAATCGCGTTGACGGCGGCCATGGCCCGGTTCGAGTCGATCTCCCGCTTCGGCAGTCCGCCCGCCAGAGCCGCGTCCTTCAACTCCACCCGTTCACCCCCGAGCACGGTAAACAACCGGGACGTCCAGCGCGACTCGAGACGCACCTGATAGTCGTACAGCCTGGATCCCTGCAGGCCGAGGCTGTTGTCCACCACCAGGCCGGCCACGGCGACCGGCGCGAGAGTCCCGGACGAGACTTTCTCCAGCCAGTGCAGATAGCCCACGCGCAGGATGTGGTTCTTCAGGAGCCGGATCGCGGCGCCCACCCGTGGGTAGGCGCGGTTGTCCTCATTCTCGTCGTCGTAAAAGGACTCGAAAAAGACGGCTCCCTCCAGGAGAAGCCAATCCGCGACCTTCCAACGGTCGTCCGCATAGACAGTGATAAACCGTCCCTCGTCCGTGGACCTCTCCGTCACCTCGACCGGAGAGACGAGGTCGAATTGCCACCCGTAGACTTCAGGGTCGAGAATGGGCTCTTCGAAAAAGTAGATCGTGTCCTGCGGCACGAAAAGGTTGGTCACCCTTTTGCTTCTCACCTTGAGCGGAACGTATTCAGCGCCCCAGGTGAACTCGTGCCGTTCTCCCAGATTCACAAGCTGGCGTCCCTGGAGCAGGAAGGTTTCCTGGTCGCTCTTTTCGTAGCGCCTCAGGTCCGTGTCCACGAAAGAAGGAAAACCTCCGGGCAGAAGGATCACGCCGGGCGTCTCCGCAAAGGTGCCAGTGGAATCGGTGGCGAGGGTGATCCCTCCCTGGTCCGGAGGAACCAGCGCGCTCACGTCGTAGACGCCCTGCTGGAAAAACCTCCTCGTCTCCTCGATCCCGAAGCCCGCGTAAAGGAAAGAAGCCTGGATGTCGGTGAGCCCGGTCCCGAAAGGCGCCGGGTTGCGGCTCTTCAGGATCCAGCGGTTATAGGCAGCCCGGGCGATCACGTTGTGCTTGGGCCCGAACCGGTGGCGGTAGCCCAGGTCAGCCGACAGGTTTTCGCTTTTCAGGCGGTCGTCCGGATCCATCTCCGGACCCGAGCCCGGCTGCCCGGACTCGTCGCGGCCCGCGGTAAAGCCGAGATTCAGGCTGTTCCGATAGTCGGGTTTTATGCCCAGCCCCAGGGCAAGGCTCACGCCGTCAGAGTCTCCGTTTTCGACAGACCCCTGCTTGTCGTACCCCTGCACGGCGAGCGAGCATGCGGTCTCCCAGGGTTTGCGCGTGTAGCCCTGGATGAGTCCTGAATACTGCTGGGAAAACCCGCCGTCCTCGTCTCCCCAGGTGCCGGACAGCGAGGCGTCCCAGCGGGGCTTGCGGATGATGTCCAGGTAGCGGGCCGACCTGGAGTTGGCCAGGGGGTCCAGAAGAAGTCCCTGCACCAGCTCGCTTACGGCAACGTAGTGGTTGTCGTTGTATCTGCGGGACGCCTGAAAATGGCTCGATGCATTGTGCGGGTCGAACGACTCCTGCGCGTAGGACTCCGACCACTCGGACAGTCCGAAGCCCAGCAGGGCCGACCCCAGGTTCGAGAGCCCGACCTTGGTGTTCTCGATTTCTTCCACGCTCTTGAGGTAAGGAAGCAGTTCAAGAACCCTGCGGGCCTCCTCGATCGCCTCGAAAGGCCGGTAGGTATCCTGGTAAATCAGATACGCGATGAGGTGGGGAAAGGGATCCTTGGGATCCAGGCGGCTGGCAACGGCCAGTTCCCCCAGGGCCCTGTCCACCTGGCCGAGCTGATAGTAAGCCACAGCAAGAAAGCTGTGGGGCTGGGAAAAATCCGGCTCGAGAAGGCTCGACTTGAGAAACGACTGGATCGCCTCCTCGGTTCTGCCTTCTTTCAAGGCAACCAGACCGAGTCCGCTCAAAGTCACGTAATGCGTGGGATCCCGATCCAGGGCTTCCTGATAATCGCTGCGCGCGTCCGCCAGTTTCTCGATCAATGTCAACAGAAAGCCCCGGTTCGCCCATCCCATGGGGTTTTCGGGCGCGCGCGCAACGGTCTCGGAGAGCTGCTCTCGGGCTTCTTCGTATTCCCCTCTTTCCATCTGGAGAAGGGCGAGCCCGTTGCGGGCCACTGCATTGGCAGGATCCAGCTCGATCGCCTTTCGGTAGGCAGCTTCGGCTTCCTTGCCCTTGCCCTCGAGGTGCTCGAGGCCCGCCAGGACACCGTATCCCTGGGAGGAGTCGGGATAGAGCGCCAGGCCCCTCCGGACCGCTTCCCTGGCCTTCCCCGCTTCGTCAAGGACGGTATAGAAACTCGCCAGAAGGATCGGGAAACGTTCATCTGCCGGATAGAGACTCTCGTAACCCGAGGCTGTCTCCACGGCTTTCGTGAAGTCCCCGAGGAACGCATCAAAAACCGCCGAAACCACGCCGACCTGAGACCGCTTGCCGGCATTCTCGACCTCCCGCAAAAGACTTGCGGCCTCGGCCACGCGGCCTTCGTGCAAGGCCACTCCCACGCGGCCCAGCAGAGCCTCGACCGTCGCATCTCCGCTCTGGTTTTCAAGGGCGCGGTCGAAACAGGCCTTCGCGGTCTCCGCGTCTCCGCGGTCGAGGGCCAGCAGTCCGCGGAAAGCCAGGGCTCTGGCGTTCTTCGGATCCCGGGCCAGCAGCTCTTCGAAAAGCCGCAAACTCTGGTCCTTCTCGCGCAAGTCAAAGAGAAGCCCGGCTAAAAACAACCTGGCGCCGTCGTCCGCCGGATTCTCCTCCACCGCCTTCCTTGCCGCTGGAAGCGCCTTCAGCACCTCCTGTCTCCGGTGGGAATGGAAGAACAACAGATCCGCTATGTTCATCGGATAAGAAAACACCCACTGGACTCTCTCCCGGGGCCGGACCAGAAAGGATTTGACCGGAGCTTTCCCGGGCTCGGCCACGGCCTGCTGGCCGGCCTCCACGACGAGGCTTCCGTAGTCATTGAAGAAAGAGACCGCTCCTGCCAGGACCGTAAGGTGGCTTCTGCCTGTCTCGTCCACATTCAGGTCCCAGTCCGTCCCTCGGATCGCGGCAGTAGCCGCAGGGGTTTCGATCCTGAGCCCCTCTGGCAACGCCTGGGACCGGCTCCAGACTTCCCCCACGTCCAGGCCCAAGACCGTGGATTTCCTGCCGCTGGAGGCAGGAGTTTCCCGGATGGCCAAAGTGGTCTTTCGGCTCACCCGGATTTGAATTCCGTCGGCAAAGAGCACGCCCATTCTGCCGTACTCGCCGGTTCGCAAGAGGTCCCCAGCCGTCAGAATCTGCTCCCGGAATGCATCGAGCCATCCCTCTTGTTCCCGAAACCTCACCCAGCCCTCCCCACTCACCGACACGAGTTCAGCGTCTTTCGGGACAGCCGGTCGAGGGACTGGCCCCGAAGCCTTGCAAAGACCAGGCAGCACGGCCCCGAGGAAAACAAACGCGACAAAAAGCGTAGGCGCGTCTCTCTTCACAGCGAGCCTCCTTCGGCGCGAACTTGTCGAACGGCCGGTTCCAGCCTTTACCGGAGGAAGGGGGTGCGGAAAGCGGATGGGAACCTCTCTCCCTCGGCGCGCCGGCACACACCCATGGCCGGACCCTCATGCCGAGGCCGCCTCGCCGTTTCTCATGACAGTGGACAGCGCCCAGATCGAAGCAAAAACGCGATCGCAGAGGAAAAAACATTCCCGGAGACGCGCACCCCCTTGGTGCCGCGCCAGTATACCACTGCGGCTTTCCGAACTGTCAACCGCGAGCCGCTCTCGGGCCCGTGCAAGCGCTCATTTCGCCAGGAACTCGTAGAGAAGGGCTAATCCGATGATCCCGGCAACGAGCAACAGAAACACCAGCCCGCCATGCCTCTGGGCCCAAGAGGACGAGGAGGGATCCGGAGCGTTTTTCTCCTCCAGGGGTGCCTCCCCCGGGTCGGAACGTTTCGGCGTTTTCTTGGACATGTTTCGCCCACCTTTCTGAATCTCCAAGGGGCTTATTTCCATCCGAGACGGCGGATGATGAGAACGCATGCCACGGAAAAGCCAGCGGCATGTCAGCGAGAAAGGATCGGAGGGCGGAAGATTTCCGGAAGGAACCCGGGCAGGAGAAGCGCGCAGAGTACGATGGACAACCGCTCGCCACCCGAAGTGCAAGTGGGCAGCGCAAGGGTCGCAAGCGTAAATGAGGACGGACCGCTTTTTGCAGCCCCTTGAGAGCCATTGTTTTCTATAGGGCCTGAATCACCGCAGGGGAGATGAGGAACCAACCCGACATCCGCTCTCGTGGAATCTGCCAGGGCAGGAAGACCTGCCTGGAGCAAAAAGACAATCGGGGAGCCCAACAGCACGCCGAGAGCGACGCAAAAGAGGATTCGTGCGGCCCTCCCCGTCATTGCGGCCCCCCTTTTGCTCCAATTTCGATGGCTAAACATAGCATATCCCTGAACCAGGATCCACCGAGCTGGCACGTCCACGACGGAGCGCGTCCCTCCAAAGAAAGTCTCCCGGAGGGTGACGGTCACCTGTGGCCGCCGGCGATGTAGGGCCACGCTCCGTCGTGGCCGCAAGAGGATGATACGGGCGTGTCAGATCCAAAGACGCTACGGAGCGCCTCCCTCTAAAATGCAATCTCCCCGGATCGACAACTTCGCGTGCTTTTCCGCCTCTGGGTAACATGAAATATGAGTCAACGATCCTTTTTCAGCCTCCTATCAGCAACATTGAGAGGAAGTCCACTCGCAGCAGGCGCCTGGCCTTGACAGGGCCGAACGCAGCCCGTATGTTGCCTGGCTGCCGGCACGACGTGGGGAAAAGGACACAGGCACCGGCAGGAGAGGAGAAAAGAGATGGAAAAAGTGTACGTTCGCTGCCAGATCGACGAAGGGATCGCTGTCGTCACAATCGACAACCAGGCGGCCCTCAATGCCCTGAACGCGGCCACCCTCACTCAACTCGAACAGACCTTCGACGAGCTCGCAAGAAATTCCGAAGTCAAAGGGGTCATTCTCACGGGCGCCGGCGAGAAATCCTTTGTGGCCGGAGCCGACATCTCCGAGTTCATCGCGATCTCCGGAATGGAGGCGCCGGAGTTCATGGGCAGGGGCCAGCGGGTCTTTGACAAGATCGAGGATTTCCCCCTGCCTGTGATCGCGGCCATAAACGGCTATTGCCTCGGGGGCGGCAACGAACTGGCCATGTGCTGCGACATCCGGATCGCGGCGGAAAACGCGGTTTTCGGGCAGCCCGAAGTGAACCTCGCCATTATTCCGGGTTACGGAGGGACCCAGAGACTCCCTCGTCTCGTGGGGCCGGGAAAAGCGAAGGAGATCATTTTTGCTGACGAACGCCTGAACGCCCAGGAGGCTTTGAGGATCGGCCTCGTCGAGCGGGTCGTTCCCAAAGGCCAGACTGTCGAGGAAGCCAAGAAGCTCCTCAAGAAGATTCTTTCCAAGGGGCCGGTCGCGGTTCGGATGGCGAAAAAGGCGATCAACGAAGGGCTGAAAATGCCTCTGGCCGAAGGTCTCAAGTGGGAAGCCTTGCTCAACGGCGTCTGCTTCAGCACCGAGGACAAGAACGAAGGCGCCAAGGCCTTTTTGGAAAAGAGGCCCGCCCGATTCCAGGGCAAGTAACGGCAGTCGTCCTTGCACCGAACAGAACCTCCAACAGGAGTTGAAAGATGGAAATCCGAAAAGTTTGCGTTCTGGGCGCAGGGCTCATGGGGTCTGGAATTTCCCAGGTGGCGGCCGAGGCCGGCTGCCAAGTCTCCATGCGCGACATCGAGGACCGGTTCGTGCAGGGAGGCTTGACGACGATTCGAAAGAACTACGAACGCGCCGTGGGCAAGGGCAAGATGACCCGTGAACAGGCCGACGCGGTGCTCGCCAGAATTCAAGGAACGGTGGAACTGGAGGCTGCCGTGCAGGGCGCCCAGGTCGTGATCGAGGCGGTCATCGAGAACATGGACCTGAAGAAGCAGGTGTACCGGGATCTCGACCGGCTCGCCGCGCCCGAGGCGATCCTAGCCTCGAACACATCGGGCCTGTCCATCACGGAGATCGCATCGGTGACGAAGCGGCCGGACAAAGTGATCGGCATGCATTTTTTCAATCCCGTGCCGGTCATGAAGCTTGTCGAGATCATCCGGGGCCAATCGACTTCGGACGAGACCTTTCAGACGATCAAGGACCTGGCCGAACGAATGGGCAAGACGCCCATCGCCGTCAACGAAGCGCCTGGGTTTGCCGTAAACCGAATCCTTGTGCCCATGATCAACGAGGCCATTTTCGCCCTCCAGGAGGGAATCGCCTCGGCCGAGGACATCGACAAGGGGATGATGCTCGGCGCCAACCATCCCATCGGCCCCCTGGCCCTGGCGGACCTGATCGGACTGGACACGCTTCTCATGGTCCAGGACAATCTGTACAAGGAATTCGGCGACCCCAAGTACCGGGCCTGCCCCCTCCTGCGCAAACTCGTCCGGGCCGGCCACCTGGGCCGCAAATCGGGCAGGGGCTTTTTCGACTATTCGTCCAAGTAAGAGCCCGAAAAAAATCGAGTACGGAGCGGGCGGCATCCCCCGCTCGCTCCTGTCACGGCTCTAGAGTCTGCTGCCTTCGGACGCCGATGCGAGAAAGGCGCCATTCGGGGATTCCGAGGCTGTCTAGCGCAACCCCAGTTTTTTCATACGGGAATATAATGTCGTCCTGTTCATGCCAAGCCATTCGGCAGCCCCACCGGGCCCTCGGATCTTGCCACCGGTCTTGTACAGTACATGCCTGATATAGCGGCGCTGAAGTTCATCCAGGGTGGGAGCATCAGCAAAAGGGTGCGTATGAATAAGCTTGGTCTTTTCCGGCAAGTTCAAATCCAGACGTCTTCCGTCCGATAGCAGCACCGCTCGCTCCATCATGTTCTTCAATTCTCGCACGTTTCCAGGCCAGTGGTAAGCGAGCAACCTTTTTTCGTCGGCAGCCGTGAGAACAAGGTCGGCCCGATTCAAAGCTCGGCAATAGTAAGACAGAAAATGCCGCGCAAGAGCGGTGACATCTTCCGGTCTTTCCCGAAGAGGCGGAATGGTGAGCCGAGCCACGTTCAGCCTGTAATAAAGGTCCTTGCGAAAACGCCCCTCCGTTACCTCCTCCTCCAAGTTTCGGTTGGTTGCACCCACCAATCGAAAATCGACCCGAGTAGCCCGTGCGCCCCCGATACGGACCACCGTGCGTTCTTCGAGGACTCGCAGCAATTTCCCCTGGAGGGAAAGAGGCAATTCCCCCAGTTCGTCAAGAAACAGCGTTCCCTGATGCGCAAGCTCAATCCGGCCGGTCCTACGCCGGTCTGCACCCGTGAAGGCCCCCTTTTCGTGGCCAAAGAGCTCTGACTCAAGAAGGCTCTCGGGAACCGTCGTAACATCAAGAACCACAAAGGGGCCTTCGCGCCTGGGGCTCACCTGATGAATTCTTTTGGCCAGGAGCTCCTTGCCCACTCCGGTCTCACCCAATAACAGCACAGTGCTCTCCGAAGCCCCGATCTTATGAGCCTGCTCAAGCAGCTCTTCCATGCGCGCACTTCGAAACAGAATCTCTCCTTCTCTAGGAGGTTCAGCGCGCGAGGCCGCCGATGACAGCTGCCGAGACCGTTCGTCCATGAGCTGACCGTATCTCCAAATGCGGTCGATGAATACGCTCACGTACCGGACAAGACGCATGAGCAAGGGGCTGTCGAGAAAGTCAAAACAGTCCGTCAGATAGGAATTGTCATAATAAAGCACTGCCCGGATTTTCCCTTCCGTCTCTACAGGCAGGCAAACGATCGCGCGGGCAGGGTCGCTCTTGCCTTCCTTGCCGCCTTTCCCTTCCCGAACCATCAGGGGCTCGCCACGATGAAACGCCTTGAGCACAAAGGACAGACTCCGTTCGAAAGCCTTTGAAGTCACCTCCTCCTGCGTGAGGTTGATCCCCGCCCGCAAAATGGGCCTCCTCCCCGATCGGTCGCCGAACCAGAAAAGCGCACCCCGCTCCGCCCCCAGGAAGCGGTTCAGGGTCGCTACGGCACGATGCAGCATCACACTCGGCTCGGGACTTGGAACAAGCTCTTCCATCAAGTCAAGGAACCGCTGCAAGATTCCCTCTCTGGAGGTGGAAGGTCTCTGGGAAGCCCCCCGAGGCAGAATGTCCAGCAGGTACCTCAGGTCATCCGGGAAGAATTCTTCCCCGTATCCGGAGAGCTTCTCCCATGCCTGATCGACCAGCCCACTGGCCTCGAACCTGTTTCCTTTGGAGATTTCCAAGCGGGCCATTTCCAAAAGCGTCTTCGCAAGCTGCACGGGGTCCCCCGAGCGCGTCAGGTCCCGCTCGCTCGCGGCAAGGTATTCCGCGATTCGGCCCTCCTCTTCTCTCTTGGCACTCCTCGCCTGAACTGCGAGCAACCTGAAAGCCACGCCGCGCAAATGTGCGTTGTCTCCCTTCGTGACCTTCTCGACCTCCAAATCGAAATTGAACTCAGGAACCGGTTCGTATCCCAGCCGCTTGAACTCATAGAGGATCTCCAAAACAAAGGCGGAACCGTATTGCCGAACAATGCCCGCCTTTTCTGCCTCCCCAAGAGCCTCGGCCAACATGTCTCTGGATTCCCCCAGCCGGCCTTCGAGAAACAGGGCATACGCCATTCCTCCTCTTGCCAAATACCGGGCCATTGCGTTTTGGGCCTGGATGGCTTCACGCAGCGCCGCTTCGAGATGGAATAAGGCTTCGCCTTTTTTTTTCACCTGAAGCAGTACGATCCCTAGCTCCGCCTGAAAGGTAGCCGCGACGCCTGTCCTTCCCTCGCGCTCCGCCCTTCGGCGACTGCTGTCGAGAATTCCTATAGCCCTGTGGAACTGTCCCAAGGCCGCCGCAGAAACCGCCATGAAAAGGGGAGCCATGGGATTCAAGACCCCCTCCTCTCTGCTCAAGGCCTGCTCAAATTGGTCGATGGCTCTGCGAAAATCTCCCTGCATATAGTACAGAAGCCCCAGAAACTCAGCGGCCTGGGACAAGATGTCCTCGTCGCCGAGTTTCTCTACCGCAGCTCGCCCCTGGGACAAGAGGAATAGAGCCTTTTCACGCTGATCGCTGAAATAGAAATATCTGCCTAGGTGCAAATCCAAGAGGGCGCGGCGGCGCTGATCCCCCAGGCGCTCGGCGAGAAATGAAGCTTCCTCCATAAAGCTCGGCAAGTCGGCAAGCATCCTTCCTTGCGAAAAGCACAAGTCGGAGAATTGGATGACTCGGGCCAGAAAAGCACGGCAGGATTCTCCTGTTCCCTTTCCATCTTCCGATCCCCCACAGACAAGCGGGACAAGCCGTCCCAAGTGCAGAAGCGTCCCCTCCAGATCACGAGCATCGAGAGCCTCCTGAACCAGACTTCCCTCCATATCGGCAGCTTCTCGACACCGCCCGGCGCGAAAGAGCAGACTCGCGAGTGCGTGCCGTTCCAAGCGATTCCAAGAGCCTGTTCTCTCGATCAGATCAACCCACGCGGATGCCTTCTCGGCCGTGCCAACTTCTCTAAGAGTCTTCCAAACTTCGGGGGGTAGATCTTTGAAAAGCTCGTAAGTAACCGAGTCCCTTCTCCGCACCCAACCCGCCTTCCCTGCCACTTCCAATACTTGGAGTAGCTGGCTCGGCGCCAGAGGCACGATCGCGCTGACCGCGTCGATGCAGACAGGCCCATCGAGAGTGAGAGCCTCAAGGGCAGCCAAGAATTCCCACTGGGACGTAGAAAACCCGAACGACTCCATTTTCACTTCCCAACCATGACGGGTGGAAAGCACTCTGGTCCAGCGGCTCCCCACGTCGGAGCCATGAAGTTTGACGATATTCGGACCAGGTCAGTCTGAATATCGTCCAGGAGTCTGAACGCTCTCAGGATCATCTGTATAAATCATAAGCGGTATTGAAAGGTTACACAACGAAAAATTTTGGGCATGATTCATGCTTATGTCCTAAGAATCAGCAGCAGGGAAGAAGGCCAATCACAACTCGCAAGACGGTGGGGGGGGCACTCAAATGGCGGCATTCAAAGACGCAGCGCAGGTCCAAGAACTGTTCGGAGAACTCTGGACTACGATGATTCGGGAAACCGACTTCGGGAGCAAGCTTAGGGAAGGCGGCATTTCCATCTTGTTCGAAATCCGCGAACCCGAGTTCACGATGTACGTGGACGAGAACGGGCCTTGCTTCGGAGAAGAGGCAAAGGGAAAAACGCCAAAGGTCACCCTGAGAATGGCTCTGAACACGGCCCATCAGTTTTGGCTGGACAAACTGAACATCCCCAAGGCCTTGGCCCTGAGGCATATCACTGCAAAAGGGCCTGTGCAGACCGTCCTCAAACTGCTTCCCCTGCTCAAACCAGGCCAGCAGATGTACCCGGAATACTGCAAGAAGTTCGGCCTTTCCATGGAATAGCCCCGTCCCGACTTCAGCGGAATCGACCGGAGGTGAGAGATGGATTATTTCGACGCGAATGTGCATCTCACGGAAGAGGACCTCGCCCTCAAGGAAGCTGCTCACAAATTCGCAAAGGAAGTCATGCGACCCATTGCCAAGACCCTTGATGAAATGACGCCGGAGCAAGCCATTGCCGAGGGTTCACCCCTCTGGACATTCATGAGAAAGGCTTACGAGCAAGGCTACCACAGGATCCTTCTTCCAGAGCATGTGGGCGGTATGGGACTCAGCCCTCTTCAGACGGCGATCATTCTGGAGGAGCTGGCCTGGGGCAGCTTTGGCCTGAGTGTTGAACTCCTCGTTGCAAGCTTCGCCGCCCTGGGAGCCGTCTATAGTAACGACGACGATCTGATCCAGGAATTCGCGATTCCCTTTTGTGAATGCACAGATGGAAGCCTCAGAGGATGCTGGGGGGGGACGGAACCGGATCACGGCTCCGACTTCATCGCCATTGGCGACCCTTCCTTTTACTCTCCTGCGGTCCGGTCCCAATGCCGAGCAAGACGCGACGGTGACGAATGGGTCATCTCCGGTCAGAAATCGTCATGGGTCTCGGGGGGGACCGTGTCCAGCCATTGCCTGCTCCACGTACAGATCGATCCGTCAAAGGGATTTTCAGGCTGTGGCGTTTGCATCGTTCCAATGGATCTTCCCGGTGTCTCCAAAGGAAAACCGCTGAACAAGATTGGCCAGCGGGATCTCAACCAGGGCGAGATTTTCTTTGACGGTGTGAGAATTCCTGCACGCTACATGTTTGTGGAGCCGGATTTCTATGAGCCGATCCTCGATATGTTTCTTACAAATGCCAATCTATGGATGTCCATGGCCTCCACCGGATTGGCCAGGGCAGCCTTTGATGAAGCCTTTTCTTATTGTAAAGAGAGGGTACAGGGCGGGCGGCTCCTCATGGAGCACCCTTCCATCCAGCAGAGAATCTTCACCATGTTCGCACGCGTGGAAACCTGTCGAGCCCTTTCCAGAGCGGTGGCGGACCTTAACATGAATCTCTCGCCAGGGTTCGTAGAGTACTCCATCGCGGCGAAGACCACGACCACACAGCTCTGCCTGGAAAACGCCCATGACGCAATTCAGCTCCTTGGGGGCAACGGCCTGTCAAGGGAATATCCGGTCGAGAAGTTCTATCGTGATGCACGGGCGACCCTCATTGAGGACGGCAACAACGAAATCCTCGCGAGACATGGCGGGCAGGTTCTCTTTCAGACGTACCCCAGAAACCCTGCCGCTCTCTAAAGGCGTCAAGCGCCGGGAGCATCAAGCTGGACGCCAAAGGATGCGGACTTCGAGACCCCGCCTGACCACGCTCGTGATTGCGTCGCTGGGCACTGGGTGGGGGTGCGCGTCTGACCCGGGAACAGGCGCACGCGCCATGGCGGCCCGGTGAACCTCTCGGGCGCGAAGGGAGGAAGAGGGACTGTGGAAACGAATCGAGATCCGGACAGGCTTTACTGGAACCTGGATGTTGAGCCGTACTTGAACACGCCTCAAATGCGGTCTCTGCAACTGGCGAAACTCAAGGCGATGCTGAAAAGAATCTGCGCCAATGCGCCGTTCCACGCAAAGAGACTCGCCGAAGCCGGAATCCGTCTCGGTACAATCGATGAGAGCATTCGGTCGCTCGAAGATTTTTCCCGTCGCGTCCCCGTGTACGACAAAAAAACGTACCGGGAGCACGCCGCCGCCTGTGGCGGCGATCTGATGCGGTTGATAGACGAAGAAATGCCGGGGAGCCTGGACGATCTGGTCCTGATCAACTCCACAACCGGCACTACCGGGGAACCCACCCCCTACCCGCTGACCCACAAGGACCTCTATGAGGTCTGGGGCGAGACCATCTGCCGGGCCACCTGGCGCGCAGGTCTGAGGAGACAGGACAGGGCCCTCTTTTGCTTTGCCCTGTCCATGGTGATTGCCGGCACCGGCACCCTTATCGGCCTTACCCGGACAGGAGCCACGATCATCCCCGTGGGAGCGGAATCCGGAACGGACAGGATCTTCCAGATGGCCCGATACTTCAAACCAACGGCGTTTTTCGGAACCCCTTCCCTCGCCTCCTACCTCCTCGAAAAGGCCCCCGAAAAGCTGGACGCCGAGGTCAAATCTTTGGGAATCAGACTGCTTTTCTGTGGGGGCGAGCCGGGGGCTGGGGTCCCCGAGGTCAAGAAAAGACTGGAGGAGGGCTTCGGCGCACGACTGTTTGACATGGGAGCCGGCTACGGGGGCTCGTGCGGGCATCCGGAATACCAGGGCATGCACTGGCTTGCCGACGACCTGTGTATCTACGAACTCGTGGACCCCGAGACACGGCAGCCGATACCGCTCCAGGACGGCGCCAGAGGAGAGGCCGTTTTCACCAACATTGAAGGCGATGGTTGGGTTTGGCTGAGGACCAGCCTGGGGGACATCCATGAGGTCATGACCTCTCCCTGCCCATGCGGCGCAAGTGGATTGCGGTACAAGGTCGTAGGCCGTACGGACGACATGTTGAAGGTAAAAGGCGTCATCGTGTACCCGGCCGCGGTGACAAGCCTTCTGGAGAGCTTCTCTCCGCGAGTGACGGGACAATTCAGGATCGTTCTCACCGAGAAGCCGCCGCGCATCGTTCCACCCTTGAAGATCAAGATCGAGCGGGGCCCGCACGTTCCTGTTGAGAGCCTGGCGGAATTGGAACAGGAACTTCTGGAGGCCTTTCACAGCAGAATGAAGATCCGGCCCCAAATCATCTGGGAGGCGCCTGGGGCATTGGAGCGGTCGACATACAAAGGGCAGAAGTTCGAAAAGCTCTACGACACCTAGCGGACGGAATGCACGCTGGCTCCTGATGAATTCAGAAGCGCTGGCTCCATTCTCTCGTCAAGCCAGAATCCTCACCTCGCACGATCGGAAGGAGCAACCCATGGCGGGTGACGTCTACATTATCGGCACCGGGATGACGAGATTCACGACGCACTTGGACAAGACCTACCATCAACTGGCGAGAGTGGCCTTGGATGAAGTCTTCCGAGACGCCGACCTCGATAAGAAGGACGTCGAAGCCGCGGTATTCTCCAACAGCTTTTGGGGCCACTTCGAAGGACAGCACTGCATCCGGGGACAGTGCGTCCTTCGCCCTTACCGCTTGCTCGGACTTCCCATTCTTAACGTTGAGAACGCATGCGCTTCAGGATCCACCGCACTCTACACCGGATATCTTGCAATCAAATCTGGGGAATTCGATGTGGTCCTTTGCGTCGGCGTGGAAAAGATTGCTCACGCGGACAAAGCCCTTTCCTTCGCAGCCTACACGGGGGGCTTTGATCGAACCGACCTGGCGGACACCTTCCGACTGTACGAAGAACTGTCGAAACGGTGCGCCATCCCAGCAGGGCCTGATGACGGCCTGGGCAAGAGCAAGGCCATGGAAGCTTACGGAGCCATAGCACGCTGGCACATGTCCTTGTATGGAACCACTCAGGAGCAACTTGCCAAGATCACGGTTAAAAACCGATTGAATGGGTCTCTGAATCCGGGCGCTCACTGGCAGGAACCTGTAACCCTCCGAAAGGTCCTAGATGAGCGAGTCATCTCGTATCCGATCACAAGGCCCATGTGCGCACCCATCGGAGATGGAGCCGCGGCTGTCATCTTGGCTTCCAAGCGCTTCGTAAGGAGGGGGAAGGGAGCAAAGCCTGTCCGCATCCGCGCCATGGCGCATTTCTCCGGCACCGACAAGAGGACTCCGGACGACACGCAGGATGTGGGCGAGAGAACCGCCAGGGCAGCCTACGACAAGGCTGGGCTCGGGCCCGAAGAGATCGACATTGCAGAAGTCCATGACGCGACTGCCTTCGGTGAACTTCACCAGACGGAGTGCCTCGGATTTACCCCCAAGGGGACGGGAGGTGCCTTCATCGAATCTGGAAGGTCCACCTTGGACGGTGCACTCCCGATCAATACCAGCGGAGGGCTCATTTCCAGGGGACATCCTGTCGGTGCCACAGGACTCGCCCAGATCCATGAACTCGTGACCCAGATCAGAAGGAAGGCGGGAAAACGTCAGGTGCCCAAGAACGTGCGCACAGCTTTGGCGGAAAATGGTGGTGGCATTCTTACCCTGGAAGAAGCCTCCATGACAATTACCATTCTCGAAAGAACTTGAGTCCACCTCCTTTCCGGTAGAGAGCTACAATCCCCTGATTGGCCACGTCGGGCACTTCCAATTCGAGGCTTTCATACCGAGGCAGCACCTGGGAAAAGCCGTACACCAAGTAAAGGGCCCCGGGCGCAGCTTCGGCTGCGATCTTTTCCGCGAAACGGTCGTGAAGCGTGATGTAGGTGTAGAAGAGGTTCACGTCCTCAAAGCACACGCCCGTTTCAGACCGGATTCTCTGGTATGTTTCGGCCTCCAGGGAATCCCCTTGGAAAAGGTGAAGGTTGCACGGCGGGGGCGTAAGTCCCTGGGTTCGCAAAAGAGCTTCAAGCTCCCTTCTCCTGGGCTCGGCCTCGGCCAGGATCTCGGCATCGATTTCGATTCCAAGGGAAAGCCTCACGAAGTAGCTCGCAAGCACGTTGACCCGGCCGTCCGCGCAGCCCAAGTCGAGCAAGACCGTACGGTCGCGGCTGAGCAGGCCGAGTTCGGCACAGGACTCGAAGCAGGCTGCCAGTCTCCGCAGGTCCGTGGATTTGCGCCATCCCTGCCATCCCTCGTACCCGTACCGGCAACCGTTGTAGAACGCGGCGAGCCGTTCCAGGGTCCCGGGCTCCCACCGATCACGGACCATCCGCCTTTCCTTCCCTTATGCCCCCCAGTCTCCGCTTGAGCTCATCCTCCAAAAGAAACAAGGTCTCCATCTCCCGGCCCGTAACCTCCTGGACCCGAACAATCGCGGCCAAGGGCAGCCGCTCCTGGATCTTCAGACAGAGGTAGTTCACGCACAAAACGTGGCGGGCGGTCAGCCGGCAACCGTGCTCTCCCAGAAAAAAACACCCGCCCGAAACCGCCGGTTCCTCAGGCAGGGGCGAGTCGAGAAGAAGGTTCACGGCAAGCAGAACAGGGTCATATCGATCCTCGATGCCCGCGCCACAGCAACTGCCGCCCTCCACCTCCTCGCACTGCCGGCACAGGTCGAAGATCCCGGCCGCCTCCATGGCCTGCCGCGAGGCCCGGATCGCGGCGCGCAGTTCCTCGGTGAGCGCCCGGATCCGCCCGTCCGCCCGCCAGGCCAGCCCCCATTGCGCAAAGAGGACCCGGGCCGCCAGCATCTTCTCCTGTATGGCCGTCTCCGGCCTTGTCCGGCCGTCGCCTTCTCGGCCCACCACTTCCTCAACCCCGATAAATTCTTGTTTCCGGTCTCAGAGTCTCCGTGAGGATGTACCGAAACGTGCCCTTCGAATCCCGCTCTGGGCATATGCGGCGCCAGCTCCACCACATCCAGGGGTACCGTCGGACGTATTCTTCCAAGAGGCGGACATAGGAGCGCACAGCCGACTCGATCGAACTCTGGCTGGAATCCGTGCAGAAAATGGGAGGGTGCAGGACGATCCGGTGCCTCTTCATGGAATCCCGGACAGGGAACAAGCAGACGATCGCGGCTCCGGTCTCAGCCGCGAGTCGCGCAAGGCCCGTGGGGAAGCGCATCGTTCCGGAGAGAAACGGGACCTCGATGGATTTGGAGGTCGCCATTCCGTCCCCCAGCATCTGGACGATCTCATTGGATCGAAGAAGTTCCGCGATTCTCGCATAGGTCCTGCCGGGCTCGTGGTAGACGAGGCGCCGGTCGGCCAACTGGTCCAAGCGGATTCTCCGGGCCAGTACGGCTCTGGCGACCCATCCGAAGCTACGGTCCGCGTACCTCTCCGAGCGAAGGAAGTGGAGGTAGGTGTCGAACCCGACGGACACAAGAGCCGGGTGAATCACGCGGAAGATGCCGAAATGAAAGGTGGCGAGGATCACGCCCCGTCCATTCCGCAAGGCGGCGTCCAGGTGCTCCTTTCCTTCGACCGTTCGAGAGATTGTTTCAACGTATCGCCTTCCCCGACGGGTGGGATACAGAACCTGCAAGACGAATTGCTCCTGTTTGACCGCGAGGTATCCGCGATGAACGTCCCCGACGTTCCAACCCCGTCCGAGGCTCGGCAATACAAGCTTCAAGTTTTGCCGAACTCTCCTGTCCGCGCCGAAGAAGGTGGCGCACCAGACGAGAAAGGTCGTGACACGGGTGAGGGGCATCGCGAGAGCAGGGCCCATGATGCGGACCAGGGGAAAGTGGAAGAAGTACAGAAAGAGCAATCCTGAGCTCAGTAGGCATTTCTTCAACATGTCGGCCGGGACCTCATAGGATTCACTGGGTTGAGCGGGAATGTTCTCATATACGGGACCCCGAAGGGACAGTCAACTCGGCAGTCTTACACCGGGCAATCTTACAAGGACGTAACTCGCAAGAACAAATGTGAACTGCGAGCGAACAGCAGAGCAAGAGAAGCCATCCGGCCGCAGCTGACCTTTCGGGTTTCCGCGGCGTGCCTGTGGCTTTCTCGTGGCCTGGAACGGAGATTGCTTGAACCAAGATCGGCCGTAGCGCGAAGAAACGGCCTTTTCAGAGCTTTCCACAACCGCTGAGGAGGACTGTCCGCCATGAAGAGGCTCAACTTTCCCCCTTGTAGCCGGAGACCCTCAAGCAGGTCTGGCGCCGCATGGCTCGTGGCGTGGGCTCTTTGCTCGCTCTTCGTCGCGTCCCCGGCGATCGGAGACGCCTTCCCCCCAAGCCCGAGAGGCATCTACGTCCTGAGCGGCCTATCCCTTGCCTCGGTGAAAAATGCAGACAAAGACTTTGTCGACGGATTTGCCTGGAGACTCAAGTGGAAGGACTTGGATTCCGGTGTTTGGGCCCCCCGTTACGACTTTTCCGCCGTGGACACCGTCGTGGCGGATTTGCAAAGGATGAACAAAAAGCTGACCATGGCTTTGTTCGTTCAGGAGGTGCCTTTCTACGTCCTGGCAAGCGCTAAAGATCGATTCTACACGGTGGTTCCCGGTGAAGGCGATACGACTTATCGGGCCCTCGCGCCGGTTCCGTGGGACACGGCGGCCATCAGCCATTACCGTCGGTTCATGCTGGCCCTGGCTGAACATCCTGTCTATGACGCGCAAAGAGGCAAACCGGTTGCTTTTCGCGATCATCCAACGTTGGCTGGCCTTCGAATCAACATCATCGGAATGCACGGCCTCCCGGGCCAGAACCGGGACGTGGTCAAGCATCCGTCTTACACACGGGAGAAATTCCTCCAAGGGATCCTGGACAATCTCCATGCCGGGTTGGATGCCTTCCCCGAAATCCCGGCTTGGCTGGAGTACCAGAGCATGCGGGATCAAACCAAGAAGCCGCCTTTGGACTCCGAAGTGCTTGCTGCCTTGGCTGCTGAATTCGACGGAGTCCAAATGCCCAAAATCGGCCTCTTTGTCGAGTATCTGCGGGGCGACGCTCCCAAGCCGGACAGCTCGGCGGGGAAAAATCTCCTTACCTGGCGGGACAACGACGGCGCGGTGATGTTTCAGGCCTGCGGGCCCTGGTGTACACACGGGCTGTGCAATTTCAGCCCGGGCGACGACTCGCCCGAAAACGGATTTCGTCTCGGATACGGCACCTATGGAGCGCTCTACTACGAAGTGTACAAGGCGGACCTCGAATTCGAGGATTTCCAGCCCGTCTTCCAGAAGTGGCACCGTTTCCTTCATTCCATCCCCTGAAAGCGCCTTTTGGAATCGCAGCGCAGCAGAGGCTTCCTCCCCTGATTCAGGCTCCTCCCGCACGAGGGGCCGCCTGGGCAGAAGGTTGACACCCTTCGACCGGCGCAGGCTTTCATGCTCGCCCGCCTGACGTGTGGCTCACCTGACGTTGACACGTCGGGAAAGAGTTCTCTATAGTTTCAGTTGACGACCCCTCGTTCCGGGCCTTGCCGCTCGCAATTCATTCGGCCTTGTCTCACTCAACTCCTGGCAGGACGAATTACATCTTCCACGCCAGGCCGAAACGCTTCCGGTCCCTTCGATCAGGAGTTCCATGTGGGTCTTTCACGGTTTGTCTTCAGTCTGCTCCTTTGGTTCTTGTATGTTCCCCATGTCTCCCTTCTGGAAGCCTTGGGCCCCCGGGCAGCGATTTTGCTCACCCGAGTGACTTCTTTCCTGCATTGGTTGCTCTGTTTCGCCGGCGCCTGCCGCAGGGTGCGGCGGACGATGAAGAGCGTGCTTCCCGAGATCCGGCCGGATCTCCGAGTCTGGGGCGTCTTGCGGAAATACGTGACCCTGAAACAACAGCATTTCGTGGAGTGGTACGCGTCCGGTTCCTCCCGATGGCGCGGCTTCTTGCGAACCTCTTGCAACCACATCGAAGGGAGAGAGCATCTGGATCGAGCTCTGGAAAAGGGACGAGGTGTGATCGTCGTGTTTTTCCATTTCGGCATGGCGAGGATGAATATTTCGGCTCTCTCCCAAAATGGATACGAGTGCGTTTTTCATGAAATTCCTTTCCTGAGGTACCTGGGAAAAGTCTACCCCTGGGCAGCCCGCGCGATCATGAAACGCGAGAACGAAGCCAAGGAGGCGTCGGGCAGGAAAGCGATTCTCCACCGTCCCGGCGGAACGTTTCAGGCCTTATCGGACGCTCTCTCCCGCAATTCGATTATCGTTCTTATGGCCGACGGAATGGCGGCTTCCCGCTTGGTCGAGATGCCTTTCTTGAACGGGAGGATGCCTTTCACCACGGGCCCGGCCCGGCTCTCGGCGGCAACCGGCGCGGATATCCTTTGCGTTTTCTCGCTTTTGGAAGGGCTCTACCGCCATCGCTTCATTGTGCATCCGGCGATCTCCTGCCGCGAGAACTCGCCCGAAGCCATCGAGGCGACCGTGCGGACCTATGTGGCGATCTTCGAATCCTACGTCCGACAATACCCCTGGGCGTGGTGGACCTGGCGAAGGCTGGACCTCCAACCTGACCCGGACGGAGGAAAGCGTTTCGTCTTCACGGAGATTGCCATGGAGAATCCCAACGAAGGTACCCGGAGCAGCCGAAACAGATGAGCCGCTTGAGAAAAAACCTGACAGCATGGGGATGGCAGATCGCTTTGGCCTTGTTCCTCCTGGCAGGCCTTCTGACCTGCGCTTCCCTCACCCAGAGCAACCACAGCCAGCAAGGAATGTCCGCCTCGGACCCATGTGCCACGCGCAGGACGGGTCTCTGGGTCATGCAGCGAATCCCCCATGAGCCGGCCGAGGTGGAAGCCTTCGAGAGGAGGATCCTGTCCAACTCCGGTCTTTCGGGAGTGGCCCTTGGAGCCGGCTGGGACGAGCTGGAGGAGGAACCGGGACAGTACCGTTTCGAGGGACTCGACCGGGCTGTCTCGATCCTCCGCAAGGCGGGCATGAAGTACAAGCTCGGCGTCAAGCCCGGGACAAGCACGCCTCGGTATGTCTACCGCCTAGGGGCCGCAGCTTTTCGCTCGACCGTGGTCAACCCTCACCGCCCGAATTTCGGCCAAGAGGTTTCCTTGCCGGTTCCCTGGGACCCCATCTACCAGGAACGGTTCTCCGCCCTCATCCGCGCGCTCGGCGAGCGGTACAGCGGCGATCCCCTCTGTGTGAGCGTCGCCCTGACGTGCGCGAACTTCATGAGCGGCGAAATGCACCTCCCGAAGCGACCCGAGGACATGGCCCGTTGGAGGTCTTTTGGGGATTTTCGAGGCAAGCTTCTGGAGGTGTATCGGAAATACACGGATGAATGGGCCCAGGCCTTTCCGACCCAGGAGATTTGTCTGCACCTTTCGCCGGTCTTGCATCTAAAGCCTTCTGAACTGGCCGAGCCGGTGATCGAATACGGTCTGGCGCGGTGTGGATGCCGCTTCGCAGTCCAGAGCTGCTCCCTGTCGGGTCGGAGAGAGGACGCGGGGAAGGAAGCTTACGACATCATCCTGAAATACAAAGATCGGGTGCATCATGGCTTTCAAAGCGTGGCCAGCTTCCTGACGCAGCCGGATCGAATGGGAAGTCCCGAAATGGCAGCCCTCAACGTGGTCCATGCGGAAGGAAGCTATTGGGAACTCTGGCGTGGAGACGGAATGGACGTTGAAACGACGGCTAGGGTCGCCGGGGTCTGGGAGGAAGCCCGAAAGATGGGCTACGATGCGTACAAAGCAAAGCTGATCGCAGAGGGCGCCTATCGCAGACCCGAAGACGACCGTTACCCGCTGGGAAGACCGTCAAGACGCAGGCAAGATCCCTCGGAAACGGAAGAGTAGCGGAAAGCCCCATTCCGCTCCCCCCGCCTCGACGGCCGCCAAAGGCCTCCTTCCACCCTCCGACGAGAAGAGCGCCGAGAGACGCCCAAAACGAACCCCGAGCCAGAGGAGAGCGCTCCAGGAACCCGCTTATCCCCCCTTGTCCCAGAGATAGACCCTCGTGTTGTAACCCTCGAAGACCATCCGGAAATGCTCCGAAATGTAGCGAAGGGTTTCCTCGTCATTGAGGCCCGCGACCGAAGAACTCGGCGCTGCGAGAATCCAGACACGACGCGCCAGGGCCGTCAGATTCCTGAATTCGGCGAAACTCGTCAGCAGAGGATCCCCCACATACTTATCCATGAACAACGGCGTGGGTCCCTCCGTGCGGTAGACCATTGTCTTGCCGGGAAGAGTCATCAGCCCGTACCCCCGAATCCCCGCATAGTACAGAGTGGCGTGAGGCATGGCGGAGAAGACCACGTCGCCTTCCTGGTACAGGGACTTGACGTAGGTGCAGGCAGATCGGTAGTCGATCCAGCAGACGTTCTGGCGAACGAGAGTCGGAGGCGAGAAAGGACTCATGGAGAGCAGATAGAGTTTGAACACCGTGGTGTTCGAGGCGAAAAACAGCAACAGGCAGAGCGAAAGGGAACAGAGCCCTGCGGCCATGCGCAGGTCGCCGGACGTTTCCGAGAACAAGGCTTTCAACCGCCCTCCGTAATGGAGGCAAACCGCGGCCGCAATAAGAAGCAAAAACGGCTCCACCGGATACACATAACGGTTGGAGGCGACGGAGAGAAAGTTGGTCATGACGAACATGTGGGTGGCCAGGAATACAAACAAGAATCGGAGAGGCTTGCTGTTCAGGATGAAAGGCGTTCCGGCCAGGAGAACGAGGGTCGGAACGAAATTGTTCTCCATGAAGAAAAAGAGGCGGAGATACACATAGGGGTCGTACATCGGGTCCAGAAAGAAGAGAGAGGGAAGCCCGATTTCGGCTATCCGTCCTCCAAGAGCGAGGTACGGAGCCTGGTAAAAGGTCCGACGGGCCATCTGGAGAAGAACCACGAGGCAGACCGCCCCGAGGGAACCCCACAGGTGCTTGCTGCGCATCCAGGAGAAGTCGGTGCCTTTGAAACTCGCCAGAGCCAATGCGAGGGGCACCAGAAGGAATCCGGATCCCTCCCAGCTCAGGTAGGTGAGACCGAAAGCCGCAGCGCTTCCGTACAAATACTTGGGCCGAAGGGAGGGAGGCTCGACTGCCTTGAAGAACAGGAGCAAGGTCAGAGTCGTCAGGGCCTGGGTCATCTGGGGATAGAAAGCGTTCTGGCTCCAGAGAATGCACCAGGGGTGAAAAGCCTGCAGGGCGGCTGCGAGGAGGCCGGTAGCCCTGTTGAAAAGGGCCCTTCCGAGCAGGAACAGGAGCCCGATCTGGACCGTTCCCCAGAAGACGGAGTGGAGTCTGCAACTGAAGTCGCTCAAGCCGAAAAGAAGGACCGGCACGGAGATGGAATAGGGAACCACTTCATAGGTGGTCAGCGGCTTTCGGATGGGGCCAATTTCCTTGAAGGGAACTCCGCTCTGAAGAAGGCCCTGGGTATTTTGGACCATCGAAATCTCGTCATGACTGAGAGACATCGTGTCGAGACCGTTAAGACGGAGGACGAGGCCCGCGGCCATCAGAAGGGCCAGGAGAATCCACGGAACCGCTCCCCCACGACCCGCACGCCTCTCAGGCCGGCGGGAAGCCTCCCGCACGGGCGGAAACAGCGAAGGAAGAACCACCAGGGCACGCACGAGAAACAGGAGCGCCAAGGAGGCCAGAAGAACCGCGGGTTGGAGGACTCGATCGGGATCGAATCGGACATCGAAACGCAAAAGATGGGCGCAACCCATCCAGACCAGGGCCGGAACGTGAAGAGCGCCGTCCAACAGGAGGGCTTTCGAAAGACTCCGGCCGGTGATCTTGGACAAAAGCAGCCCCACACCCAACCAAACACATAGAAGGTCCAGAGCCACGAAGACGAAGAGCAAGACAAGTCGAACCCAGCGTGAAAGCTGCGCGCGCAGGGGAAGAAGGATCTCGTCCGATTCCGTCGCGAGAACACCCCAGGGCTGTGCGGGATAGACACCCAGGGTCAAAGCACGCTCGTCTCCGGGACCGTTCGAGGGAGAACCTGCGTCAAGGCCGGCAGGCAGAACCCGCCACGAAGGGTCGCTCTGGAACCGGCGGACCGAACCTCCTTGTTCTTCTATGTAACCCTGGACAAGGAGAGCGGGGTTGGGCTCTGAGGCGGCCACCCCAATCCGGATGGAATTGGCCCCCGGACGCAGCAGGGCGCTTACGTCGTAAACATGGAGCGTACGATCCCCCCCTGGGTTCCTGGCAACAAGAATATCGTTTACGGCGACGTCGAAGGTGCCTGTGGACGCCACCCCGATCTTGGCCTCGGTGGCTCTGGAGTTGAGAAGAAGGGAGCGGCTGAAGGAAGCCGCAGAAACGCTCGGATCCGGACACCCCATCCAGGAAGCGCGGATGGGCTCGGCCAGCAGGTGCGGGGAAACCGGCGAGCCGAAAATCTCGAATCTCGACGGAGGGCCCTCCACAACCACGCGGTTCCACCCCGAGTGGTCAAACGAGGCCGAGTGCCAGGGGATGGAACCACGCGCCTGAGTTTCTTCCACAGAAGAACTGGACCAGGTGCTGTCCGTGGGCACTGTGAAAAGACATCCCGAAGAGTCTGTATAAGACAGCTTTGCAAGAACTCTCGGCGGTCCTGGGAAACTTCTTCGCTCCACATGCAGGCCGAGCACGTTCCGGCCCGGACGGATTCCTCTGGTCAAGTCGTGGATGGCCGATCCATTGAGCGAAACGAAGGTGTCGGACGCCATGCGACTCCCGTTGAGGTATACTTCGACACTATCGGAGGCCGCCACGTTCAGCCAGGCCCGGCTCACTTCATCAGAAACGACAATCTCCTTGGCGAAATATCCATGGGGCGTCTGCCCGACCGTGGTGATCCAGCAGGCACCTTCGAAGTCCAGCGCGTACCGCTGCGAGGAAGACCCGAACAGAATGGGCCAGAGAAACAGAGCGACAAGCGCCGCGAACGCCACGACCGCTGCAGCCCCGAAAAGGACACTTCTTCCGCGATGGGTCTCCACGTCACTTCCCCACAAGGCTCATCACCGCTCTCAGGTTCTCGTAATTGTCCGCCAGAAAAGACTTGAGATAGAACTCGCGCGCCGGGCCATAGGCTTGCAGCCTGTAGTAGGCGTCTGCGACATTGGCGCTCACATTGGCGACAAAGATGGGATCCTTCGCTGCCGCGAGAAAGCGTAGGCCCGCCCGGATGGACTCCTCGTAAGCCCCCAGCTCGCTATAGGCCCTGCTCAGAAAAAAATAGGACTGAATCTGGCCGGGGTCCGCCTGGAGCGCCTTCCGCCACAGAGGGATCGCCGAAGAAGGCTGGCCGCTTCTGTACTGAAAGAGGCCGTGGTGGACATAGGACCAGGCGAGGGAACGGCGCAGAAGCTCTATGGGCAGGCCCGGCGGATTCTCGCTGAGGAGGGTTTCAAGGTGCAAGGAAGCTCCCTGGAAGTCCTTGTTCTGAAGGCAGGTGTGCGCGAGGTGGAAAATATGCGCAGGCTCGTCGGTCTTCCCCAGGAGAGAGTGACAGTTCCCCAAAGCGAGTTGATAACTCTCCAGGTGGGGAAGATTCGGGTCGAGCCGAGCTGCGATCCGATATCGTTGGAGGGCACGGGCGTACCGGCCCGCCGCGAGATCTGCGCCCGCCGCATCGAACTCTTGTTGAGATTCAACGTAAGGGCGAAGAGCCAAAAAAACCCATGCGGCGATGAGGAACAGGACGAAGGCGAGCGACAGGGCCTTTGGAAATCGGAGTCCCCCGCGCAAGAAAGACACAAAGCAAACAAGGGAGCCAAGACCAACAGCGCACCAGCCCAGGGAGGAGAAATGAAATGCAGCCCGGAGACGATCGAAAACCGTATCGATCCCGAGCTCCCGCGAAAAAGTGGGCGGCGTCCCGGCGTTCGGCGGAAGATACTTTTGGAAAGACAGAATCTGGCCGGCTTGCTGATTCAGGTCACTTGCCAAGACAAGTCGGGCGGGTTCGAGAAGGGCAAAAGAAACGAGAAAATAAAGCCAAACCCAAAGGGCTGCGGCTCCGGCAAGAAGCGCCAGACCAGTGGTTCGCTTGGCCAGGCAGATCAGGGAACAGGCTGCGAAGGCCCAGCAGAGGTAGCTGTAAGGAATGTGAGGGGACGCGTCTGCCGGGAAAAAGAGTGCGCGGGCACCGACAGGCCCCAGAATCGGCCGGTCGATCCAGCCCACCCAACCCGCAGCCAAAAACAAGAGGGCGGCGGCTAGCGGAAGAACCCTGAGAATGCCTTCGCTGGGATCGGCTTTCATCGGCTCGGTGTCCGGTACGGGTTTGCACGGGATGGGCTCGAGCTCCCGGGTACTTCAACGGGAGCTTTACGAAAAAAGGGGAGACTCTCCCGAAGGAACCGCAGCTCCTTCCTTGAGACAGCGCCGAAAGCAAAGGCGGCCAGAACATAGATAAGGATGCCGAGGCAAGCCGCCGGAACATGAAGATAAGAGGAGAGCGAACGGAAGGGGAGGATGACCGCCAGCATGACGAGCCCGGCGGCCAGGGGCCTCCCGAGGGCCCTCACCAAAGAAACCCCCCTGTGCAAACGCTTTACATAGACAATCCCTGTGGCAAACAGAAGCATTTCGGCAAGAAGCGTCGCCAAGGCGGCGCCGACGAAATCCAGTTTCGGAATCAGGAGGAAGTCGAGGGCCACGTTGGCCGCGAGGCCGACAAGGGAAACCGAGGTATAAAAATGTTGCTTCCCCAGGGCGGAAAACAAGTAGATGAACTGAGACGTGGGGAAGAGAAACAGCAGGGTGAGGCTCAGGATTTCCAGTGCCGCGTGGGATTCCTGGAAGGAGCTTCCGAACAGAACAAAGACGATGCTGGGAGAGAAAACGGCCAGCAAAAGCGCGAAAGGGACGCTTCCCGCGATCAGAAGCCGGAGGCTCCTCTCATATGCGGCGAAAAGCTCGTCCGAGGATTCTTTGGCGAGCCGCGCATAAACCGGGAACAGGGGGAGCGAGATCGTTTGAGGCAACACATTGAGGGCTTGAAGGATCTTGTACGGAGCGCTGAACAACCCCACGGACCTCGCACTCCCGATGGCGGTGAGCACGAGAATATCCACTTGCCACGAGACCCTTCGCAAGAGAATGGCGATTCCCACAGGGACGGCTTCGCGAAGGAGGAAGCCCCAAGCCCGCCAATCCACGACCCTCTTGGCTTTCGGGTAGCGGGTCCGGACGATTCGATAATAGAAGAACCAGAGAAAAAGATTGGCCAGGAGGTAGGCCGCGGCGATCTCGGGCAGTCCTCTCTTGAGCCAGATCACGGCAAGGACGAGCAGGAGAAGAACCGCCTTGTGCAAGACAAATCCAATCGCGTTGTATTCCATTTCCTCCAGCGCCCGGAACACGGAGGTGTATCCGACCGCATGGACCGTGGCCAGAACAGCCAGCCCCATGATGTACAGGGCTGTCCGAACCGAGGGTTCCGGCCGCACAAAGGGCACGGCCAAGACGATCAGGAGGAACGTCAAGAGGGAAAAGACCCAAATGAGGGACTTGGTCACGCCCAACTGATACGGCAATTGCTCCCGGTTGACGGCGATTTCCCGGATGAGAATGTTGCTCAGGCCTGCGTCCGCGATCAACTGAAACAGAAGAACAAAAGCCATCACGAACGAGTAGTTCCCGAACCCCTCGACCCCCAGGTACCTCGCGAGCAGGAGCGTCAGGACGAAGTTCAGCGGAAAGCCGAGAGCCTCGGCCACCAGCATGGCGCTGATGTTCTTAAAGACGCGATGGACAGGCTTCATTTCTTGAAAGGCAGAGTTCCAACGGCCCTGGCCAGCTCCAGGTGACGGGCCCAGAGGTCGTATTTTGCCTGGGCGAGGCGCTTCTGGTTTTCATAGACCGCGTACTCCGTCTCCAGCAGCGCCGACAGGGGAAGGAGATTCTGCTGAAACCGGCCCCGTATCACCTGCGCATTCTCGACGGATTGCTCCACGATTTTCTCCTGGAGGGCGATCTCGGTCGCCTGGTTCTGAATCGCCGTGTAGGCCGTGAGAACCTCCCGGGCAATCGCATTCTTGAGGGACTGTAGGGTCTTCTCGGCTTCGGCGACTCGGGCCGACAGGACCCGGAGCTGACTGGAAGTGGCTCCGAAATCGAACAAAGGCACTGTGCATTCGACGGCGGTGGACCACAGTTCGTTGCTTTCGGACTCGAAGTCGTACGCAACGCCATAACTGGAAGTGACCGAGAGCACGGGATACCGTTGGGTGGCGCCCCTGCGTCGCTCCTGCTCGGCCAGAGCCACCCGAGCCTGCTGGGCTTTGATCTCCGGGCGATTCGCTGTGGCCTGTGCCAGAAGGTCCTCCAGAGGGGCTAGAGGGGGCTGGGTCCAACTCTCATCCGCCAAGGCGAGCGGGGCCGTCGGCTCCAAGCCGAGTTGGAAACGGAGTTCGGCCATCAGAGTGGTTGCGAGGTTGCTGTAAACCGTGAGGTCTTTTTGCCCGGTTGCGAGCCTGACCTCGGCCATCAGCAGATCGTTCTTGGAAACCAGATCTTCTTTGAACTTCGAGGCAGCGATCTCGTAATCCAGGCGGAGCGATTTCATGTGCTCTTCGGCGGCTCGAATGTCTTGTCGGTTCTTGAGAACGTTCCAGAAGGCCGTGCTCACGTTGAGAATCGTCTGATCTTTGTTCACCTCGAGCGTGTTGCGGTCGACCGAAAGCTGTTGGGCAGCCACTTGCGCAGTGGGAGGATTCAAGCCGAACAACGCTCCTTCTTGGAGAAGGGGAACCCGGATGGTGGGAGCGACATAGATATAGCCTCCGGAGACGTGACGGGTTCGCAGCCCCTCTTCGGTCACCCCCCGAATGACGGCGAAGGGCGTCACAGGAACGCCGTCGTAATAGCCCGACGTCGCCTCGAGGTCGAGCCTGGGCAGAAAAGACCGCCTTTGGGCGACGACGTCCTCGGCCGACGCATCCACCCGAGCTTTCGCCGCGTGAATGTCCGGGTTGTGCTCCAGGGCATATTCAATGCATTTCTGGAGGGTCCAGAGTTCCTCGGCGGAAGCCCCGACCGGACAAAGAGCCAGGACCAGCCAGGAGATGCCGCAAGCGAGAGCGGATCGTTTCATTGCTCTTCCTCCATGACGCGGACCGTATCTCCATCTTTCAGGAAGGCGATACCGGCCGCGACGACGGGATCCCCTTCTTGGAGCCCTTCGAGCACCTCCGTAAGACCCCCACCCGAGATCCCGGTCTTGATGCTCCGGATGCGGACGACCGAGTCGGCGCCCAGAGCAAATACAGTGGAAAGATCCCCCGTGGATTGCACGATGCACACGCTGGGGACGGCCAGGGCGGTTTTCGAATTCTCGATCCTGCAAAGGCCCGTCAAGCCCGGGTTCAGCTTCAACCCTTCGTTCGGAAGCCGGACGTATACGCTGAACGTGCGTGTGTTGACGTCGCTCGTGGGGTCAATTTTCGCGATCTCGCCGGAGAAGCTTTTGTCCGGGAAGGAATCCAGGAGGACCGTGGCAGGCTGACCGAGCCGGACCTGGGTGATCTCTTTCTCGGGCACACGGGCTTTCAGAAAGAGCGTATCGATGACGCCCAAGGTCAAAAGGGGTGCGTCGACCTTGGGGATCTCTCCGACATTGACGGATCTCTCCAGAACGACGCCCGTGACCGGACTCGTGATTTTCGTGTATTGGAGCTCTTGCCTCGCTCTCTCCAACTGACCTACCGCGCTCTTAAGTTCCCATTGGGCGTTCCGAACCCGCTGGGCCGCGTCCTCCCACTCGACTCGGGCGATAAGCTTTTGTTCATAGAGCCTCGAGAGCCGGGCATAGTTCCGCTCTGCTTGCTCCAAGTCGCTTGCCGCTTTGGCGTGACGCTCCTCGGCCTCGCTGAAGGAAGCCTGAAGGACGCGCGGTTCGAGCTCGATGAGTTCCTGGCCCCGGGTCACCCGATCTCCGACGTGAACTTTGACCGAAACCACCGGCTGGGAGATCCGGGCGGTCAGCACGACCTTTTCCGAGGCCTCGGTCTCCCCGGGTGCGCCGATCACGGCCTGGATGGGCGAAATCCGGGCTCGGGCCAGAGTCACGGGCAGGGGCTCGTGGACTCGCCTGGCTTTTTTCGGATCGGTGCGAATCATGTGGAAAGCCATGAGGCCCGCCACCAAGGCGACCGCAAGAAGCAAAAGAAACGCCAGGGACGCAGCAAGGGTCTTGCTTTTCATGGCAAGGATCCCCCTTCTTGAGAATGCAGGAGGGTCTCGTACACAGCCTCGATCTGCCCTGCCAGGACAGCCCAGTCGAAGCGGTCCGCCATCGCCTGCCGGGCCTGCGCGCCGAGCCGGGCAGCCAGCTCTCGATCCTCGAGCAGTCGCAGGATCGCTCGGCCGAACCCTTCCCAGTCGTTGTCCTCCACGAGGAGCGCCTCCGACCCGTTCCGGAGCCCTTTGGCGGAGCCGGCGTAACAGACGATGGGCTTCGAGGCCGCCATGTAATTCAAGAGCTTGACCGGAAACCCGGGGCAGGACGGCCTGGGCAGGACAGTCACATCGGCCGAAGCGACAAAATACGGCATTTCCTCCAGAGGACGCTCTCCCGAAAAAATGACGTTGGAACGGATCCCCAGTCGGACGGCGAGGTCCTCCAGCGCCGCTTGGTCCGAAGCCTTCACGATATTCGCGGCGAGCAGCAGGACCGTTTCAGGCAGTCGATCGAGGACCGGACGCATGGCACGCAACAGGAGGTCGATCCTCTGGAACCGGTCCAGCGTGCCCGTATAGACGACCAGCGGGCGGTCCCCGATCCCATACCGGGACCGCATCCGATCTCGATCCTTTTTTTCGAACATGAGCGGGTCGATGCCAGCCGGAATGAAGGAAACCGCTCGCGGTTCCAGTCCCCGGCGCAAGAGGAACTCTCGAAGCTCGTTCGAGACAGCGATGATGTGATCAGCCATCCGAGGGACGACAGCATCCAGGAGACGGGCCAGTCCGACCGCCAAGAACTGCGGGCGAATGAAGCCGTACGAAGGAAGTTCGTCGCTCATGGTGTTGACGGCATGATAGAGCAGAGGCCTCCGTGTGGTCTTCTTGGCTATGTACCCGGCGAGAGCCCCTTCATAGTTGTGAGCGTGGATGATCCGCACGCCGTATTTCCGGACAACCTCGTGGAGCTTGATGGCCAGGGCCAGATCCAGCAGCGGCTTGTAGCTTGTCGGACCCACCGTGATTTTCCTGGAGGGAAACCAAGGAGCCGCTCTGTGAACTTGGAGGCCCTCGATGTCCATCGGCTGCCCCATGGGATACGTGACCACGTGAATCTCATGTCCCCGCGCCGCCAGAGACCGGGCCATCTCCCGGATGAGACCCGGCGTCCCGTGGTTTGCCGGGAAAGGACAGGCTGCCACCATGGCCACCGAGAAGGCCCTCATGGAGACACCTCACAAGTATCCGAGGCCTGCCAGCGTTCGGCCCACTTTTTCCGCTTCCGCTTCTGTGTAGGACCGAGCCGAGGTAGGCGTCGAGAGAGCCTCCTCATCCTGATACACGGGCTGCCTGGCGAACGCCGATTGAAAGCAGCTCAAGAGAACCTGCCCATCCATGTTCCTGGGGATGGGGAGCCCGAGAAGGTGGAGGATCGTGGGAGCCAAACAGGTGATGTGCACGTTCCCGCCCCGCACGGGTCCCGGTTGAATCTCCTTGCCGGCGATGATGAAGATGCCCTCGTCGCGGTGCGTCCCGGAGCGGTTGATCATGAAGTGCGACCGGTCGATTTCGCGGGCCGAGAGCCTCCCCAGGGCAACGCCCCTGCGGGACAAAAAACTCGGTCGGCTCAGGTAGGAATATCCCTTGCACAGATTCCAGCCAATCAGGATGTCCGGAGCATGCTCGAGATGGTCGCCCTGATAGATCTCCTCCTTGGCGTAAACTTTTTCAACGACTTTTTCGCCCGTTTCGGGATCCGTCCAGGCTTCCAGGACAGAGCGAACGCGATTGACGAGTTCCGGGACCTCGTCCCGGCTCACGATTCCGTCGGGTTCCCTCCCCTGGAGATTGATTCTCAAATTGGGGTAATACGGGGTCTCTTCGGAGTAGACCTTCGTTCGAGACCAGTCGATGGAGGAGAACCGAAGCCGAGATTCCCACTTGAGTCCCAAACTCTTGGGGTGGAAGCGAAGACGTTTAATCGCCTTTTCCGGCAGAATCGCTCGAACCGTGGACTTGAGCGCGTCGACCCTTCGGTGCAGAGACGTCCGGAGCAGCCGGCCCTTGAAGGAGAGTAGCCCGTGCATCTCCAGGAATCGGTTCAGATAGATGACTTTGTCGCCCGCTCCTCCTGCGCCATGGTCGGACATGACGATGATCGTTGTGTCTTCGCCGGCCATCTCGATCAGGTCCCCCAGATGGGCATCCACCCGGCGATAGATCCCATAAATGGGGTCCTCTCCCCCTTCGGTCTGGCAGCGTCTCGTCCGCTGAGGGGATCCGGGGTCGTGATACTTCCAAAAGTAATGGATGGCCACGTCTGTTTCCCCGAAGACCATCATAAAGACGTCCCAAGGCTCTCGCTGCAGAATGTACTTGGCCGTTGCGGCCTTGCGGTCAATGGCGGCGTAGATCGCCTCCAGTGCCTTGTCGAGACGCCCTCTCTTCAAATGAGGCGTGAAGCTCGCTGACAAAATGTAAGGGCCCACCTGCTCCTGGAGTTCGTCGAACAACTCTGGAGGATGCATGATCCGGGCGTCCACAAAAGGAGCGTCGAATCCGGAGATCATGACCCCATTGATCGCCTCCGGAGGGTAGGTGACCGGAACGCCCAGAACGGCGCAGCGCTTGCCTGCCCGGCTCGCGATTTTCCAGATCGTCTCGCATTTGCGATGCGTGGCGTTCATGACTTCGAGATCATAGGAGCCGGGTTTCATCTCCAAGAAGTCGAACACCCCGTGCTTTCCCGGGTTCGTGCCGGTCATGAACGCATTCCAGGCCGGAAACGTCATGGGGGGGATCGTGGATCGCAGGGGGCTGTAAGCGCAGGCTCCGAGGAGTTTGGCCAGATTGGGCAGAAGGCCTTTTTCGGCCCAGGGCCGGATGAGATCGAAGGTGCCTCCATCGAGCCCCAGAATCATGACGCGCGGCATAGAGGTCACTCCATGTAACCGAGAGATCGAAGTCGCTGCCGGATCGTTGCGGCTTCCTCGTCCGAGTAGGTGGGCGTCTCCTCGGATGCCGGATGAGGCCCTGCAGGAGGAGCATACCGGATCGGATGGGCAGAAAGATAGTCCTTGCGGAAAGCGGCCTGAATCACCCGGCCGTCCATGTCTTCCGGGATGGGGCACCCCATTAGGTACAAGAGTGTGGGAGCCAGGTCGACGATCCGGGCCCCCCGCTCCAGACGACCCGGTTCGAAAGGCGGGCCGTGGAGCAAGAAGATCCCTTCCATCCGATGCGTCCCGCTCTGGTTGATCAACTTGTCGAATCCCCCTTCCAGAATCCGCACCGGTGGGTCTTCCGAGAAGGGCGTGCTGGGCCGAAGGGAAAATCCCTCGTCCTGCCACCAGCTCAAGGTCAAGTCAGGGGCCCACTCGGTATACGGCCCCGAGTACAGGGTGGACTTTCTGTAAATCCCTTCGATCAATTGCCTCCCTGTGACCGGGTGCCGGAGATCGTAGAGTTTTTCCGTGAGAAAAGCGAGCAATGCCTCGTATTCTCGTCCCGGAGGCACGATCCCTTCCGGGAACTTCCCCTGAAGGTTGACCCACAGGTTCGCATAGGTGGGAAGAATCTCGTAGCCGAAGGCCCGAGTCCGTGCCCACTCGATGGAGGTGACGGAGCAGAGCCTTTGCTCCCAACGGTTCCGCACGCCGGGAAGCAGCTTGGCGATGCGCGCTTTTTGCTCAGGGCGAAGGGTGCTTCTCAACAGCGGGTCAAGCCTCTGAATCGCCGAATCCAGCAAAGAGCGGCTGCGTTTCCTGAACTGAAGCACGCCCAGCTCAGCGAGGAACTGATTCAGGTAAAGCACCGTGTCGCTCGAGGGGCCTGCGCCATGATCAGACATGAGGATCGTCAGGGTCCCTTCCGGAACGGTGCCGAGCAGTTCTCCCAGCTTTTCGTCCACCTTTCGGTAGGCGTTCTTGATGGCGTCTCCATAGGCGGAAGCTCCGCGGGCGTCGTGTCGAGGATGCTTCGGGTCCATGTAATGCCAGAAGTAGTGCTGGACCTGATCCACGGAACCGAAGACGAGCATGAACACATCCACGGGAAACGTTTCCATCAGATGAATCGCCAGTCGAGTCCGGTGGTCCTCGATCGAGGCCATCTCTCGAAGAACAGCGCTCCTCGTCTCGTCGGAACGCATGAATTCAAGGTACACGAGGTCGATCCGGACGCGGCCGAAGTGCTTTCTCAGGTGCTCCCGGAGATCCGCTGGATAGATGAAGGGGGAACGTTCGTCCGGCGTGTCCAAGCCCGAAATCAGGAAGCCGTTCACGGCCTCGGGCGGAAAAGTCATCGGCACGTTGACCACGCCCACTCGGACCCCTTGGTCGCTCAGAATCCTCCAGACGGTCCTGGCCTTTCTCGTCCGGGCGTTCGTGTACGAGAACCCATAACCGCCCGGCTCCGGGGAAATGAAGTGATACAGGCCGTGCTTCCCCGGATTCACGCCGGTCATGAACGAGGTCCACGCAGGAGCCGTCAGAGGCGGAATCGTGGACTCCAGCGAGCCCCACGCCCCCTCCCTCATGAGCCTGGAAAAATGAGGAAGCTCTCCGGCTTCCGCCCAGGGAGCAAGGAGTGAAAAAGTGGCGCCGTCGACGCCGACGATCAAAACCCGGGGGCGGACGGAAGGCATTCTAGAAGTCTTTCTGCTCGAGACCCAAGCCAACCGGGAGGAACGAGGGGCTGGGGCGGCCCCACGGTGACGTCAAAGTTTGGGGTGAGATGGGTGAGAGGTGGGCGAGGGGTGTGTGATCCGGCCAAGGTTTAGCAAGTGGGGATAGCGCAGGAAGGAGCGTTTTGGGGTTGGGGAGGGATT
>Ga0101944_10000366_pt1 | contig 138582 bp, 108 predicted proteins | sample DewCreD2012metaG_FD_75245 | JGI IMG/M metagenome (GOLD analysis project Ga0101944, IMG submission 75245) | Hot spring sediment bacterial and archeal communities from British Columbia, Canada, to study Microbial Dark Matter (Phase II) - Dewar... ...
GGCGGGACTCTAGTCCTTTAAGCGGGTGACGCGGACATAGACGGCTTTCCCGCCGGGGTCAAAGGATTGGTGAACCGACAAGGTCTCCTCGTCACACCGCCTGCCATCCGTGACATGCGCGGATCTTTCCCGCTGCTGAGGCTATGGCCCATCTGCCGGAATCCATTCTCAGCCTTCGCGGACTTCCGGTTTCCGCAGTCCTCAAAAAAAGCGGCGGTCCGGCCCACAATGCCCCGGGGAAACCCATTAACCCATGGACCTGTTAGCCGGACCGCCTTGTGTCGCGACAACCATATAAAGCACCCAGCATGCCAGTTTGTCTTTGTTTCTTGATTTTTTTCCCGGGAGATGCGCGCATCGAAATCAGGAGCGGATTTCCTCGACGGAGGGATCTGAACGGATTTTCTTCGGACATGATGCGTTTCGTTTCTTGCCATTCGGGAATCGTGCTGGCTGTGATGGTTCTTTGCCAGTGTGCTGGATCCGCGCGCAGGGAAAGTCGTCCCGTTTCGGCGAATTCTCCTTCTGGGATGCCGCAGATCATCAATGTGTCCGCGTATGATCCAAAAGAGCGGCACCGTGCGGGTCAGGCGTATTCCGAGCAGAATGTCTCCGCCTTGCGAGCCAACGGGGCGGTCGCCTTGATCGCGCGGGCCGGAAAGGGCGGCGTGCTGGTGGCCGGGCCGGGGTGGGAGAAGCCGCCGGAGGGCGAGGACGAGTTCTCAGAGAAGGAGATGGGCGCGGGGACGCTGATCCTGAGCCGGCAAGAGGCGGCGGAGCCGGAGAGCCTGGCGCGGGAAATGACGGAGTGGATCGGCGCCGCGAAGTTGCCGGTCCGCCTTTTCAACGCTTCGTCGGCGCTCGTGGAGATCTGGAAGGTGGGGTCCGGCGACCTTCTGGTACACGTGGTGAATTACGCGACGGCGGCGTCGGACAGGATCACGGTACGCGCTCACGGCGATTATTCGCGCGCACGGCTCTATCGGCCGGGGATTCCAGCCGTGGACGCAGCCATTGAAAAGACCGCAAACGGGACGGAGGCGCGCATCGATGAGGCGGAAGTGGCAGCTTCCTTGTTGTTCATGAAGTAAAGATAAGGGAGGAGAGAAAATGAGAAGCCTGACACGGAGAGAGTGGCTGGCAACCTCGGGGGCCGCATTGGGATCGCTGAAGCGGGCAACCGCCGCATCAGCCCCGGTGACGCCGGTCTCGATTGGCAAGTACACGGGCTACGACGATCACCTGGTGGACGGACTGGCGAAACAGTTCGACCAGATCGGCGGAATCGGCAAACTTGTGAGCGGGAAGACGGTGGCCGTGAAACTCAACCTGACCGGCAGCGGACGGCTGGGGACGTACTCGGCGGGACAGACCCACTGGGTTCATCCCGACGTGGTGGGCGCATGCTGTCATCTGTTCGGGCGCGCCGGCGCAAAGAGAATCCGGCTGCTGGAGGGGGCGGGGCGCGGGGAGCCGCTGGAGGACAAAATGCTGAACGGCGGCTGGGATGTGTCGGCGCTGCGCAACGCGGCGCCTAACGTCGAATTTGAGAACACGAACTACATCGGGAGCGGCAAGCGCTATGCCCGGATGAAGGTATCCAAGCCGCTTATCTATCCCGGCTTCGACTTGAATCTTGGCTATGAAGAGGCGGACGTTTGCGTCAGCCTGAGCAAGATCAAACACCATGAGGAGTGCGGCATCACCCTGACGATCAAGAACATGTTCGGGGTCACGCCGAACTCGATCTATGGGGACGACGCGGGGATGGATGAGCCGAACGAGAACGCGCGGCGGGGGCGCGAAGCCGTTCTGCACGCCGGCAAGAGGCAGCCCTCGAAGAGCGCACCGCAGGAAGTCGATTTCGCCTCGGAGCGATACGAAGGCTACCGCGTGCCGCGGATTTGCGTGGATCTGATATCGGCGCGGCCGATTCACATTTCCGTTCTGGACGGGATCGAGTCGTCGATCGGCGGAGAGGGGCCGTGGGTGCGGGGCTTCCAGTATGCCAAGCCGCAGGTGATGGTGGTGGGATTGAACCCGGTATGCACAGACGCCGTGGCGACGGCGGTCATGGGATACAACCCGAGGGCGAAGCGCGGCGAGACGCCCTTCCACCGGCTGACGCCGGTTCGGGAAGGGGAGCCGAACTGGGCGGAGAATTCGATGCTGCTGGCCGAGGAATTGGGTTTGGGCAGCGCGGATCTCGGCCGGATTGAAGTACGCGGCGTGCCGGTGAAGGACGCGTTGTTCGATTTCGAGTCGCGGCGAAAAGTGTAGACAGAAGGATAGCCCTCCGGCGAGAGTCTGCCTTCGGCTTGACTTCCGCCAGTTGTGTCGACTAGGGTGTCCCCAAGGAGGGCTGCATGGCCGAGGGGCGGCGCAACATCCTTCAGTGGATTCTAGGGGGCGGGTTTGCCGCTTCGATTCTCTCCTTCGTGTATCCGGCGATCCGCTTCATGAATCCGCCGGCCGTGCCGGAAGCGGCGGTGAACGAAGCGAGCGTAGGCTCGGCGTCGGGCTGGAAGCCAAACAGCGGCAAAATCGTCCGGTTCGGGAGCCGGCCCGTGCTTCTGATTCGAGCGAGCGAGAGTGAGTGGAGGGCGTACTCGGCGATCTGCACTCATCTCAATTGCACGGTGCAGTACCAGGAGGCGGAGCGGCAGATCTGGTGCGCTTGCCACAACGGCTTTTACGACTTGAACGGCAGGGTGGTGTCCGGACCTCCGCCCCGCCCGCTCGAAGAATACACAGTGCGGGTGCGCGGCGATGAAGTCGTTGTGGCGCGGCGGAGCTGAGGGGGCGCCATGCGAATACGTTTGGGGGAAGCCAGCGAGTCGTTCCGGCAGTGGGCGGAGGAGCGTCTGGGGCTGAAGGAAGTTCGGGACTTTTTGGCGCACAAGAAAGTGCCCCTGCACTCGGCGACGATCTGGTACTACTTCGGCGGGATCACGCTGTTCCTATTTGTGATTCAGGTTCTGACGGGGATCCTGTTGCTGCTCTACTATCGTCCGACGCCGGCGGAAGCCTACGAGAGCGTGCAGTTCATCATGACACGGGTGGAGTTTGGGTGGCTGGTGCGGTCGATCCATAGCTGGTCGGCGAACCTGATGATCCTTTCGGCGTTTATTCACATGTTCAGCGTGGTCTTTCTGCACGCCTACCGGAGGCCGCGAGAGGTGACCTGGCTCAGCGGTATTGCGCTGCTGGGACTGTCGTTGGCGTTCGGTTTCAGCGGCTACCTCCTGCCGTGGAATGAGATTTCGTATTTCGCGACCAAAGTGGGAACCGATATGGCCGCGAGCCTGCCCTGGATTGGCGAGCCGCTGGCGAGATTCCTGCGCGGGGGGGACGACGTGGGCGGCGCGACTCTCACGCGGTTCTTCGGATTCCATGTGGCGGTGCTGCCGGGCGCAATGACGCTGTTTCTGCTGGTTCACCTGGCGCTGGTGCAGAAGTTCGGGATCAGCGTGCCGCCGAAGGTGGAAGAGGCGGCCCAGCAGAACAGGCAGCCCCTGGCGCAGATGCCCTTCTTCCCCAACTTCTTCCTGCGCGAACTGATGGCGTGGTACGCGGCCCTCGGCGTCCTGGGTTCGCTGGCCGCGTTATTTCCCTGGGAACTCGGAGTCAAAGCCGATCCCTTCGCGCCCGCGCCGGCGGGCATCCGGCCGGAGTGGTATTTTCTGGCCCCCTTCTACACGCTGAAATTGCTGCCCAGTCATGTCTGGTTCATCGAGGGTGAATTACTGGGGCTGATGGCGTTTACGCTGCTCGGCGTGTTCTGGGCGATGCTGCCCTTCTGGGCGGTGGACCGGCAGGGCGCCGTGCGGACCAGGCTGGTGACGGGCGCGGGCGTGGCGCTGCTCGCGTATTTGGGGACTTTTTCCGCACTGGGGTATTGGCGATGAGACGGGCGACGGCGGTCTGGATTCTGGTCTTGAGCGCAGCCGGGTGTTTCGCGGCGAAAGACTCCTGCGTGGAATGCCATTCGGCGATCGGGGGGGATCTTCAGGCTCCCGCCGATCAGATCAAACACGACGTACACACGAGGCACGGTCTCAGTTGCTCGGCTTGCCACGGCGGTGACCCAGGCTCGGATGATCCGGGCATTGCGATGAGCCGCGCCAGGGGGTTTGTTGGCCGGCCGGCGCGCACCGCGGTTCCAAGGCTGTGCGCGCGGTGCCACAGCGACGCCAGTTTCATGCACAAGTATGAACCAAGGCAGCGGGTGGACCAGTACGCGCAATATGTGACCAGCATTCACGGAAAGAGGATCGCCGCCGGGGATATGGCGGCCGCGGTCTGCACGGACTGCCATGGGACGCACGGCATACGGGCGGTGAAGGACCCGTTGTCCCCGGTCCACCCCTTGCGGCTTCCGGACACATGCGCGCATTGCCATGCCGACTCGCAGCGCATGTCGAAGTACAAAATACCGACGGACCAGTTCGAGGGCTATCACAGGAGCGTTCACTGGGAGGCTCTGGCCAAGCGCGGCGACCTTTCGGCGCCAAGTTGCGCCTCCTGCCACGGCAATCACGGGGCGACGCCGCCCGGGGTGGCTTCCGTAGCGGCGGTTTGCGGGACCTGTCACGTGCTGATGGAGGATCTGTTCAACAAGAGCCCGCACAAGCCCGTGTTCGACGCCATGGGGGCGGCGGGATGCGTGGTTTGCCACAGCAATCACGAAGTCTTGCGGACGTCCCCCTCGATGCTCGCGGGACCGGATGCGGTATGTTCCCAATGTCACGAGGGGACGTCGGCGGGCGGGCTGGCAGCCACGCAGATGGGCGCGCTCATACGGAAGCTCAGCGATGCGCTTGAGCGCTCGGATGCGATCCTCGACCGGGCATCGCGGGCAGGCATGGAGGTTTCGGAGGCGGTTTTGCGGCAGAATGACGCGCGGGAGCAGTTGGTGAAAGCGCGGGTTGCGGTACACGCGTTCGATCCGGGCGCCGTGGAGAAACCGGCTCGGGAGGGACTGGCGATCGCGGCGGAGACGTATCAGGCAGGCACAGCCGCGATGCAGGAGAGGGCCAGAAGAAGGATGGGGCTCGGCCTGTCTCTGGCCGCGATCCTGATTACGATCGCAGGGCTATGGCTGGCCGTTCGCAGGCTGGAGGCGCGAGGGCGGGAGAGCGGCGGTTGAAGGCGGGTTGCCCCCTCAACGCGCTCTCCCGCGTCCGGCGCCAGTGGATTCCGCAGGCGCGGTTCACCTGCTTCGAGTTGCCGGATCAGTTGCCCAGAACAGGCGGTTTGGCCGGAACGGTCCAGAGGTACAGCGTGTGGCCATCCAGTTCGACCGTTTTTTCCGGCTGCCAGTCGTCCATATCGAAGTCGTGGGAGACGATGCGGGTGCCGGGCTTCAACTCCTTCCAGAGCTTGGGCCGGAGCTTCACGTTCAAGGACGGCAGCAAATAGAGAGTCACCACCGTCGCGTCCCGGAAATTGGACTCGAACAGGTCCTCGTTGCGGAAGGTGACCTTGCCGGTCATTCCGTTCTTGGCCGCGTTCTCGTTCGACTCCTTGATCCTAACCGGGTTGATGTCGATGCCGATCGCGCGGGCGCCAAGTTTGGCGGCGGTGATCACGGTCCGGCCATCGCCGCAGCCGAGATCATACAGCACGTCGCCCGGCCCGACCTTGGCCAGCTTCATCATTTCGTCGACCACCTCCTGCGGTGTCGGAACGAAAACCACATCCGGCTCACGCAGTTTCTTTTCTTGCCCGAATGCCGCGGTGGCGGCCAGGGCAACCACTAAAACCAAAACGCACAGCGTCGTGAAAGACCGCATATTCTCCTTCCTCATTTGTAGGGTTCAAATCTTCTATGGCGCGCCGCCAGCCGCAACGGTTTCATCACTTTCACATTCTCGCGGGCCATGCGGCAACGCCATTCTCAAAAACCCCGCTTCACCATCCTACCAAGCAGCGGGGCCGCTTATTCGAGCGCTATCCCATTGGACGCGCCGGCATTGTTGAGGGGTAATCAGCTTGAGCGCACCAGGGGGAAAGCCGGGGCGGCGCCGGGAGCGGCGAAGATCAGACGATTACGAACAACGCTGCAAGCATGTGGGATCATAGACCTGTAATCGTTCAATCGTTTTCGGCGGGTGCGGTCTCGATCGCTTCCCCGCCTTTCAATTCAGGGAGACCTAATCATCATGGTGATTTTACTGTTCGGTCCCCCGGGGTGCGGCAAGGGCACCCAGGGGGCCATCATAACCCGACAGTTGGGCATTCCATCGATTTCGACAGGTGAGATTCTGCGAGCGGAGATGCGGGCGGGAACCCCGCTGGGAAACGCCGCCAAGGAGATCATGGCGAGCGGCGGACTGGTGGGGGACGACATCGTCAACGGGATGATCAAGAACCGCCTGTCTGAGCCGGATTGCCGCAAGGGCTGCCTTCTGGACGGCTATCCGCGCACGCTGGCTCAAGCCCAATATCTCGACGGCCTGCTCAAGGAGCTTGGCTATCCTCCACCGGTGGTGCTGTTCCTGGACGTGCCGGAAGGGGTGCTTGTGGCCCGCCTAACTTCCAGGCGGCAATGCCCCGCTTGCGGGAAGATCTACAACCTGTTGAGCCAGCCGCCAAAGCGGGAAGGGGTGTGCGACGAAGACGGCGCGGCATTGATCCAGCGCGAGGATGACAAGGAGGAGGTCATCCGCGCCCGGCTGGCAGAATATGCGGCATCCACGGGACCGCTTATCGGCTACTACGCCGGAGAGTCCTTCCACAAGATTGACGGCAACCGGCGGCCGGAGGAGATTCAGGCAGACGTAGACCGACTTCTGGTTTCCGCCTAGACTGATGGGGAGCACATTCCGACGCCCGGTGGGGCGGATCTTTGCGACCACGGTGACGTGGCATGTGTGTCAGACTGGCCGGGCGCGCCGGCACGGGCGAGAGAAGAAGATCACCCATAGCAGCGGTGGCAATCGGCGTTCTGCTTGCGGCAGATCACGCACGGTGAGACACCTTGAAGCACGGGTGGGCGAAGTCACACAGCCGGGGGATATCGCGCAAGGAATGACGGCTGGGGAAATGACGCAGTGTTGATTTTTTTGGCATTTAGGGTTCCAGGGGAATGGCAAGCCAGATGCATATATAGAGAGCAAACATAAGTCGTCATTGACTTATTGCATCCCCGGCGACGAGGCCCAGCTCGTCGCTAGCCCCTCTGAGTGAGGCCTCAGGGCACCCAGCCCTGGGGCCTCATGTATTTTTGGGGGGCTTTCCAGCAGGAGATGCTACCGAACTCCGCCGGGGGACATCATGGGTCTGGCCTGCGCTCCCTGAGCGCCGGGCCTCAGCCCGCCCGCAGGAGCAGGCGGCAGGATCAGATTCAGAGCGGTCGCGGCCTGCACGGCGGGTCCGATGCGCGCCATCCGCTGCACGGTCTTCTGAAGGTTTTCGAGCTTGGTCTTCTGCTCGGCGTCAAGCAGGGCCAAGGCGCGCTCGTGGTAGACCTGGTTGGTCTGCTGCACCTGCTGGCGCAGATTGCGCAGTTCCAGGGTAAGGGCTCCTACGGCCGCCGGGTCAGGATTGGCGGACGACATGACTTCCCGGAGCGCTTTGGCCTTCTCCTGCAGCTGCTGCCGCACCGGCTGGAGGATCTTCTGTTCTTCCTGCCGCAACTGGTTCAACTGCTGGATCTGCTGATCGGTCAATCCCAAGGCCGACTTCAAGGCCTCGATAGCCGGCCTGGGCTTGGCAGCGGCCACCGGGGGCTGGGCCGTCTGTGCCAGGACGACGGATGTCAGTAGAAGTGTCAGGAACAGGTTTCGGAATCTCATGGATTGTGTCTCCCTACCCCTGACTGACGGGAAAACCGCCGTCGGGTTTACCGGAGGTCGCTCATCCAGCCCAGGCGAACGGCGGCCTGCCGCGCCATTTCCCGAAGGCGGAGGTAGTCGTACTTGGCGGCGCGATTGAAGGGCAACTGGCCGGCTTCCAGAAGAATGTAGTGCAAGGGACGCATATAGGAGGCGATGCCTCGGGCGTGCTGCCGCAACTCGGAGACGGAGATGTCCACTCCCGGCCGCTTTTCGACGAACGCCACGATGGCTTCGCTGAGGAGGGGGTGCTCCACTCCAACGACGGCACAGGCGGCGACTTTGTCGAGAAGGCAGAAGTGATTCTCGACGTCGGCGGGGAAAACCTGGTGGCCGGCGGGTTTGATGACCCACTTGGCACGGGCAGCGAAGCGCAGACCGTCCTGGTAGCGCGCACCCAGGTCTCCCGTGTAAAGAATGCCGTCGCGGGAGACTGCGTTAGCCGTCGCTTCCGGATCTCCGGCGTACCCCAAGAAGGTCTGAGGTCCCTGAAAACAGACGTGGCCTATTTCGCCGTCCGGCAGAGGTTCGCCGGCGAAGCCGTCTTCCTTCATGGGCTTCCGGATGGTCATGGGATAGACCGGCATGGCGTGGCCGATACTGGCCGCGACTGCGTCGACGGAGGCATCCCTCGGGGTGTAGGTGCAGAAGCCCGCCGCTTCCGTAAGCCCCAGCCCGGTCCCGATTCCAGGCGCCATCTTTGCAAGCCTCGCCAGGAAAGAGAGGGGGGCCTGCTGTCCACCGTAGATGGCGAACGCGAGGCTGTCGAGCCGGCGGGCGCCGAAATCCGGCAAACGCCATTGGTAGTTGTACATGGCGGGGATCTGGCCGAGGACATTGACGCCGTGCTGTTCGATCGCGTCCAGGGAGCGGGCAGGGTCAAAGACCTCCAATACAATTGCCGTCCCTCCCCAGAAGAGAGTCGTCATGAGCGCCTCCGCCTGGCCTCCCACGTGCGATGGGGGGAGGTTCACCAGAAGGCGGGTGGAGGGGCCAAAGCCGAACGCGGCTCCCAGGCACATGTTCTGGCAGGTGATGTTGCGGTGTGAAAGCAGGGCCGCTTTAGGGCTGCCGGTGCTGCCGGTCGTGAAGATCGCTTGCGCGGGATCGTTCTCCCCGACCGAGGAGGCAGCCCGTTCATACTCGGAATCCGGAACTCGTGGGGAGTGATCCAACAGGTCACTGAAGGAGATTGCGCCGGGGATAGTCTCCTCCGGCGGCGAGAACTGGATGAGATGCTCGACCGAGGGGCACTGGGCTCGGACCGCCTGGGCCAGATCGCGGAAGTCCGCGGCGGGTGTCTTGCCCAGGCATGCGAAGGCGCGCGGCGATGTCATCGATAAAGCACGCAGAACCTCAGCCGGCCGGAGGCGCAAATCCAGCGGGACGTGAATCACTCCGATCTTGAAGCAGGCATATTCGAGCAGGATATGGCCCGTCAGGAATGGGAGCGACGCAGCAAGAAACTCGCCCTTACGGAACCCCAGTCGTAACAGCCGAGCCGCCAGGGCGGTGGTCAACGAGTCGAGCGCGCCCCAGGACAGCGTTTCCCGGCGATCGTGGTTCAGGATGGCGGGCGCATGCGGCTTCTGCGCAGCCCAATTGGAGACCGCCCCTTGAAGCAGATGCCGGTCTCGGAAGTTCTGTTCGAACTGATCGAGGGTGCATTGCGGCACAGCCGAAGCGCCCGGCCCGGTCAAGCCCATGACGGTTTCCCGGCTCGGCGGAGAGCGCCGTCGATCAGTTCCGCGGTGAAGCCGGCCGGCGGCTGGCCCGACGTGGCATAGCGATAGAGAGCGACGGTGAAGATCCCCCGAATCGCAGACAGAGTCACGGCGAGGATGAGCATGTAGACCACGCCGACGATTATTGCTGCCGGCTTGTCGAAGGGCCAGATCAGGGCGCCCAGGGCCAGCCCTGGAATGAAGAGCAAGAGGTTAAGAAGGCCGAACCCGAAGCTGCCCGCGACCTGTTCCCCCCAATTCTTCCGAAAGAGTTCTCCCGATCTCTCTATGGATGCGAAGATGCCGCGGTCCTCGAAAACGATCACGGGGACAATCAGAAACGTGATCAGCGTCCAGCCGAGTCCGGCGACCGAGCCGAGGATCGAGAGACCGCGGCCGCGACGGCCGCGAAGGGACTGAAGGAGAAGCCCTACGGTGGCGGCAACGAGGGCCCAAGCGAGGATGCGATGCATGCGGCTAAAGGCGATCCTCAACCCGTCGCCCACGGTGGGATCGCCACCCGAGAGGCGGATGTTCGCGCAGACCACAAGGGCGCTATTGAAGAAAACGATCACCGCGTAGAAGGCGCAGTAGTAAGCGAACAGAACGGCATAGTCCTCCCAGCCGGCTTCACCGCGGGCCAGCACCTTCAACGTGCCGGTCTGGTACATCGGCAGGAAGAACGAAGCCGCCACCGCGATCGTCGCAATGCCGCTCATCAGGGGAAACAGGAGGATTTCCACGTCGGCCCCGAGGACGTTGAAGCTCTGCTTGTACAACTGCCAGGTGCGGCCCAGGGTTCCCATCAGCGTCTCCCAGACCGCCATGCTACCACGTGGGAGACGCGCGTTATGGCGTTTGGCAGCCGTGGGCTGAGAGAGATGGACGCTAAGGTGGAGCGGGGCCTGCGGAATGGGAACAGGCGGATGGATCCTGGCTATTCGGACTTGGTCCCACCCTCGGATCCGCCGTAGTAGTAGTCGTAATGGCGGGCCAGGGGCCGGGTCAGGAACCAATCCGAAACGCAGTTGAGGAGCAAACCGATGAGTTTCTCTTGAGGAACCGACTCAATGGTCTTCAAACAGAGCGTGCGGTTCGTGTGATCGGGGCGCGCGACAAGGATGATGCCGTCGGCCACATCCTGAATCAGATCGTAATCCGCCACCAAGCCGACGGGTGGCGCATCAAAGAGCACGAACGCGAATTCGCGGCGCAGACGGGCCGCGAAATCCCTCCAGTTCGGAGAATCCAGCAGTTCCGCTGGATTCGCGGGGCGATCACCGCACGGGAGAAAATACAAGCCGCCGAGGGGGGCCAGGCGAAATATGGCCTCTTCCGGCGCACACCGTCCGGCGAGCACGTCCGAGAGTCCCGGCGCAGAAGGAACGCCGAGCAAACCGGCCAAGCAGGAGCGCCTCATGTCAGCGTCGACCAGCAGGACCGTAGTGTTGGCCTTCAGCGCCAGGCACCCGGCGAGGTTGATGGCGCTGATACTTTTGCCGTCGCCGACCTGGGCGCTGGAAACCACAAGCGATCTTGGCTTGATGAAGTGTCGAAGGATCTTGGTGCGGGCGATCTTGTACTGCTCAGCAGCGCCAGGGTCGGAGCCGTCGAACGGGAACAGAGGGGCATCCTCCAGCAATTTGACCTGCTCGGAGCGGACGATCGAAATCAAGCTGGAGGTACTGCGCAAAACCGGCGCCGCTTTGGGAGGTTCCGAGGCGGCGGCGCGGTCCTGCACAGCGGGAGGGGCGACGGCCTCAGGGCTTCGCTCGTCCTTGACCGGAGCAGGGTCCGCCGGCGAAGACTCCCGGTGATGGACGCGCCCGCGCACGCGCTCCAAAGCTTCGAAGATTCTGCTCATCCGCCTAACCCTAACGCTTCGCAGCCAGCAACTTCTTCGCGGACCTCGCCAGCCAGGAATCCTTCCCGGCGGCGGCCTGGCGTTTGAGTACGGGCAGCACTCCATTGCTGGCTGCCGTCGTGGCCAGGGCTGACAGCTCGAGGCTTTCCACGCTTGCCGCCAACTCCTCCTCCTCCAGCACGGGGAGGCCTTGCGATGGCCCGGCGAGATCCAAATCGCGGGCGACGTCCTGAACCGCGGCCGCCGTTACGCTGCCGGCGTTATCCGCAAACGCCATCATGAGAGCATTGTCGCAAATTGCGTTAATGAGCCTGGGGACCCCCCCTGAGTACCGAGCCACCGCCTCGACGGCATCCTTGTCAAAGGGGAGATCAGGACCGCCTCCGGCTCGAATCCAGCGATGGTCCATATACTCCTTGACTTCGGCGGAGTTCAGCGGGCGCAGCGTAAACCTGTAGGCGACGCGTTGCTTGAGTTGTCCCATGTCGCTTTCGCGCAGCAGGTCGTCGAGTTCCGTCTGCGCGGCCAGGACGACCTGGATCAAGCTGCCGTGGCGGGTGTTGTAGTTTGTCAGCAGCCGGATCTCCTCGAGGACTTCCTTGGAGAGCTTGTGCGCGTCATCGACGACCAGGACGACAGTCCGGTTCTCGTCATGGGCCTTGAGCAGAAACCGCTCCAGCAAGAGCAGGCGTTCGGCCTTATTGGAACGCGCGGTGTTCAGCAGCCCGAACTGGAGCATCAGGAACTCAAGAAACTCGGCCGCGCTCAAGGTGGGCACGGGGACGAAGGCCACGTTGACCGCGGCGGCGCCGATCGAGCTGAGAACCGCCCGGAGGATGGTCGTCTTGCCGGTGCCTGCTTCCCCGGTCAGCGTGGCCAGACCCTTGTGCTTCAGTATGGCGTAGATCAGCCCGGTTGCGGCTTCCCGATGTTGAGGGGTCAAATACAGGAATTGAGGATCGGGCGCCAGCCCGAAAGGCCTATGCTGAAGTCCATAAGTCTCTTCGTACATGTCTCACACCTCCCGGCCACCCTAGGAACGATCCCGGCCCATCCCCCAGGAATTCGGATCACTTCCCACAGGGGCCTCTTCCAACACTCCCGCGCCCGAGTCCCTCAAGACAATGGGAGGGATGCGGGCAAGCACCGGCGCGGCGCCGGGTAATTCCCATTCGCCCAGCAGGACATTCTTGTTCATCTCCAGCAGGACCGCCCCGGCGATAGAGATGCCAAGGCCCAAGCCCCAGCCGCCCAGCCCCCACAACAGGCGATCCGGCTTGATCGGCTTCTCGGGGATGCGTGCCGCGTCGAGGACCACGAACCGTTCGGACTTCTGGTTGTTCTCCATCTGGGCAGCCATTTCAGCGGCAAGCTTTTTATCCAGGAGCGACTGGTAGTTCGCCTTGGAGATTTCGTAGTCACGAGCAATCACGGCGATTTGCTGCTCGCGCACCGGGAGCTGGGAGAGTCTTCTCTGTAAAGCGGCGATTTCGTCCAGGATCTTCTTCTTGTCGGAATCGAGGCCGGCAAGGCGTTTGGAAATGACCAGGATCTGGGCTCGAATCTGCTCAACTCGTTCGCGCTCCCGGATCAGGGTGCTGCTCATGGCCACCTCCCCCGACGCAGGAGACTTCCGGGGCTGGGCGCCGCCGGCCTGCTTGGCCGCGTCGCCGGCTTGCTGGGGCGATTGCTGGGCTGCCGCTCTTAACCTCGCCAGCGCCTCGCGGGTTTCTTTGACGTCCGGGTGATTCTCCGTGTATCTGGAGCGGAGTGCGACCAGCCGCTTTTCCAACAAGTCGATCTCGGTTTCGCCCCCGGAAGCGGCGGCCGAGGGGGCGGACTCTGATATCTGCTCGGTGATCTGCTGGAGAGCGCTCTGAGAGTTCAAGGCTGCATTGAGTTCGCTCTCGCGCAGGATTCGGGTCTGCTCCAAGCGGCTGGACTCGTCGAGCAAGGCCTGCAATTGCGACTGGAGCCGGGCCAGGCTGGCGGTCAGGACCGTTTCCTGTTGCGGCAGTTCCCCGCTGTGCTGGCGCTTGTATTCGCTGAGAATCGACTCCTGTTCTTCCAGCCGCTGCTTGGCTTCGGCCACCTGAGCTCTCAGGAACTCGGATGTTCCCTTGGCGTAGACTTCGCGGCTGCGGAGGTTCTGGTCGATGAACTGGGTGGCAAGCTCGTTGGCGACCTGAGCGGCCACAGCCGGGTCGCGCGCCTCATAGGTGACACGGAAGGCGGCGGCCTGCTCCTTGCTCCAACCCTGCTCCAGATTCACCTTGATGTGCGAGCGCATAAGGTCGATGACCTCCTCTTCCACGAGGCGCCGGCGCTCGCTTCTATAGAGATCGAACTTGTTGATGATTTTGAGCAGGCTGGTGTAGCTCGTGATCTGCTGGGCCAGAGAACTGAGGCGGTCGGTAAGCCCGGCGTTCACCGTCGAGGTGACGAAACGCTCGGGGATCCGCTGCGTTTCCACCATGATCAGAACTTCGGCCCGGTACACCGGAGGAAGGTAGAGCACGATGGCGGTGGCGACGCCTCCGAGCCCGATCCAGGAGAGCAGGATGAGCAACTTGTGCTTCCACAAGGCGCGAAGCCAGGACAGCGGCGTAAGCTGGCCCCATTTGAAATCGGAATTCATTGAACCGCCTTTCGCTGAGCGACGGGAGCCGCGCCGATTTTCAGGAGAGCGGCCCGCACGATTTCCGCGTGCTTTGGATCCGGTCCTGCCTCCAGAGAACGGCGCAAAGCCGCTGCGGCTTTGGCCGTATCCCCGAGTTGCAGATAAGAGAGTCCCAGGTAGCACTGCCGGAACGCCGCAGCAGGGCCGAACCCTACCTTCTGCTTCGAAACTGCATCCAACAGGAATTCCAGGGCGGAATTGTACACATTCTTGCGGTAGTAGATCCAGCCCAGCAACCCGGTGGCGTCGGCGCTGTCCGGCTCCAACTCCTTCGCCTTCTGAACGAGGTTCAACGCTTCGTCCAGGCGGCCGCCGTATTCGGCGAGGAGATAGGCGAGATTGTTCAACGCTGCCGTGTTGCTGGAATCGATCTCGAGCACTTTCCTGTAATGCGCGGCGGCCGCGTCGGTCTTCCCGCCTTCCGTCTCCACGGTCGCCAGGAGCAGATGGACCACAACAGGGTTCGCCCCCGCCTGGGCGGCGCGGGAGATGCGCTGGCGCGCGCTGTCCAGGTTACCCTCCACAAGGTCCAGCCGGGCCAACGACAGTTCCGCCTCGAAAAACCTGCCATCTGCCGACAGGGCATTTTGAAATGCTTTCCGGGCTTCTTCCCGGCGCCCGTTGGCCAGCATCCGATCCCCGAGGAATTGCTGTACTCGAGCGGAACGCGGCTGAGCGGCCGCTCGTTTGCGCAATGCCTCCAAGCCAGCGGGGACACCCCGTTCGGCGGCCACGGCGCGGAACACCCCGCCCAATGCCCCAAGGTGCCCCGGATTCTGTCTCAAGGCGGCATCGAAAGCGGCCAGCGCCGGGCCGTACTTCTTTCCGATCAGCTTGAGTTCGCCGTCCTGAACAAGCAGATCCGGCGCTGGGCCTCTGGCCAGTCCTTGCGATACTCCGGCGGCGCACTCCTCCAGCCGGCCGAGCGACAAGAGGGTGTGGTTCCGCAGAACAACATACTCCAGCGCCTCCCTCTGACTGGGCGGCGCCTGATCCAGAGTGTTCAGCGCCGCCTGGGGGTTGCCAGACTCCATGAAGGACCTGGCCAGCATCAGCCTGGCCTCCTGGGAATCGGGCCTGAGATTCAGAGTTTGCGAAAGCTCCTCACGCTGTAATCGGCTGTCTCCGCGAAGGGAGTAAGACTTGGCGAGGAGGAAGTGGGCCGGGGCCGAATCCGGCTTGTAGCGAAGGACTTCCCGGAGGCGGCCGATAGCGGAAGCGTGGTCGGCCGAGCGAAGATCGATCTCGCTTTGAAGCAGGAGGGCATCAATGTCCCTGGGATTCCTGGCGAGAGCGGAATCCAGGATGCGGCGGGCCTCCTGGGGGCGATCCAGAATCAGGAGCGCCGCAACCAGCCGGGAACGGGCGTCGCGGTCGGCTGGCGCCTCCCGGACGGCTGCCTGGAATTCGGCCAATGCGTCCTCTCGCTTGCCCTGGCTAAAGAGATAAGCGCCGTAGAGATGACGATAGCGCGCGCCGCCCAGGCGGGAAACCTGGCGATAGATCTGCCCGACTTCCTCCTGCCGGCCCGCCATCGCGTACATCGCAGCCAGAGCAAGCATAGCTCTTACGTTTCTCTTGTCCCGAGTGAGGACCGCGCGCAGTTGCTCCTCCGCTTCCGGCAAGCGTCCGGCGGCAAGGTATAACTCGGCCAGCAACAGACGGGAATCGGAAGAGCCGGGAGACTGCGAGACGGCCGCCCTCAGACTCTGTTCCGCGCCGGCGAAATCGCCTTGAGCCAGCTTAAGCTTTGCCAATATGGCTGATGCTTTCAGATTGGCGGGGGATTCTTTGAGCGCCTGCATCAGGTGTCGCTCGGCGCTGCCGATGTCGCCGATCCGGCTCTCTGTCAGCGCCAGGACCGCTAGCGCATCGCCGTCGCGAGACTCGGCCGCCAAGACTTCCTGTGCCCGCTTGCGCGCTTCCGCCAACAGGTTCGGATCGCGGCTGGAGCTGAGCAATTCCGCCAGTTTCAGTTGTGACGGGCTGTGCTTCGGGTTCAATTCGGAAGCTCTGACCAGCGCCGGCACCGCCTCCATCAGATTGCCAGCGGCAAGATAGGAGAGCCCCAAGCGGTAATAAGCCTCCGCTGCTTGAGGAGATTGCCGCGTGGCGGCCCGGAATTCTATCGAGGCTTCGGCGAACTTCCCCTGCTCCAGAAACTTCTGACCGCTTTCGAGGCGTTGCGCGTAGGTTGCCTCAGCACCGCGGCGGCAGGCGGCGCCGCCACAAACCAGGGCGACCGCCAGAAGTATACGCCCTACAGACAATGCATCCCTCCTTCTGCTCTGAAAAGCGACCTCAGAGCGGCTAGCCCCCCGCATCGAAAACCCTAGGGGCCTGTCCTTTCAGTTGTCAGACCAGCCAATCAAACCTATCTTCTGCGCCAAATGCGCCCGAGGAATATCAACCCCGCTCCGGCCATCATGAGCAGAGTGGACGGTTCAGGGACCGTCTGCCCGGCCTGGGAAAAGGGAGTGCTATAACACTCATAAGGGCAATTGTTGGTCGAGCAGCCGTAGGCTATCTCCATCGTTCCCACGGGAAGGTTGCCGCCAAAAAAGACGTCATACACACCTTTCGGCCCAATATCCTCCACGCTGGAGATGTTGTATTGGAAGAGCACGAACTTCACCGGGTTCAACCCCAGCCCGGCCGCGGCATTGTACCAGTTTGTGAAGGTATTCGACTTGTCCGTAACGTTAAGGCCGCAAACCGAGTACGCATCACCGGCCGTTGAGGCGGTCAATGCCCCGCAAAGCGAGGCAGCCCACCCGGTGGTGCTGGAGGAGGGCAAGGGATCCTTGGTCGGAGTGTAGGGGTTGTAGGTATCCACTCTAGTGATATTGGGAGCCGCCGGGTTCGGACCTCCCGCGACGACCGGAATGCCGATGATCAGATAGAACTGCTCCAGGTCACTGACTGAGGATTTGTTAAAGAAGACATCCAAATGGTTCACCGGAGTCGGGTTGGGGCTGCCGCCGCAGCCGAGAGCCACATCCGTGGACGTCCCGGAGCACGTCAGACCGGTGTTGGCGCCGGGACCAAAATACAACGCTGAGGTCGTCGTAGCCGGATCGCAACAGGCCCAGACGCCTTGAGACATCGTCAACATGAGAATCGCACCAGAGATTACAAGCTTCAGCATGAGCACATTCTTCACAGCGTACTGCGGTGATCCTTTCTCGCCGGGCTATTCCTGGCATTGGCAATTGTGTTGAGCCACCGTGACAGAGGCGTCACTTTACATGATTGAGCAGCAAACAACGGGGATCAAGACTTGAGGCAACAAATGCCCGCACAAATCGTACTGGGACTACAGTACCTTCGGGTAGGTAGCAACAGCGGGGCGACGGGCCGCCCGACGGGGACACGAGGCGTGGCATACGAGCTACAACAGATTGCGTCCAAAGGCAAAGCCTGGAGCGCTTCAATACACTGTCCGATCAGTCGCCGCCTCGTTGCCGCCAAATCCGGGCCAGGAGGATCAGCGCGGCGCCTGAAACCAGCAAGGCGGTGGCCGGCTCAGGAACAGGATTGGCTACCTGTCCCGCTTCCGTAAACGGGGTGATGTAGCAGGCCGACGGAGGCTGCCCGGCTGCGCAGCCAAAGGCTATTTCCACGGCGCCGACAGGAAGGTTGCCATCTAAAAAGATGTCGTACAGTCCCTTAGCCCCGAGATTCTCCAGACTGCCCAGATTGTATTGAAACATGGCGAACTTGGCCGGGTCCAAGCCAAGACCGGCCGCAGCCGCAGACCAATTGGTGAAACTATTCGAGTTGTTCGCAACGCTGAAACCACAGACCTCGTAAGCGTTCGGGCTTCCAGCATCCAACCAGCCACAGAACGAGGGCGCCCATCCAGCCAAATTCGTGGAAGGGGATGGATCGACAACAGGGGCGTACGGATTGTAGGTGTCCACTCTTGTGATGGTCGGAGCGACGGGCACAGGACCGACGGCGGAGACGGGAATTCCGATGATCAAGAAGAAAGACTCCATCGCTTGAGCCCCACCCGAATTCTGGAACACATCGAGGTGGTTCGCCGGAATGGGGTTGGGGTGGATTCCGCAGCCCAGAGCCACGTCCGTGGCCGTGCCGGGACAAGTCAGGCCGGTGTTTGCCCCTGGGCCGAAATGGAGCACCGCGGACTCACTAGCCCCAAAGCTTGGCCAAACGATCGCCAAAGCGAAAAAGAATGCCAATCTGACACTAAACCGGAATGAGGCCCGCCCGGATCCGGATCTCGATGTCTTCAGCACAGCCAACACCTCCAACGAACAGTAGAGTAAACTCGGGAATCGCCTCACAGCAGCCTTGGGTTTGACACCTGAGGGGTTGCCGAAAAACGGACCGAAGACGCCGCTGGCCACGGACCGCCGGCAGTCAAGTGACTGACCCGGCGATCACACGAGCCTTGGACGGCGGAACCGGCCACCGTACTTCAACACACCGAAAGGAGATGAAGCGAACCTCCGAAAATCTATGGATATCGAACTGAACGGGCGACCAACGGGCCGCCGCTCAAACCAAAAACCATCAGGCCACTGCGAAAAACCCTTGTTTTAGGATGCAAAATCAGGCTCCCCTGGCACAAGCGTTTTGGGCAGGAAAACAGAGTTTTCGTACTAAAACTACGGTATCAATTTATTGAAATCGGCTTGTTCCTAAACCGGCCGGATTTCCACCTGGGCATGGATCTTGGCGGTCTGCAACCGGGAGGCGAATGTCACGCCTGGGAGGGCCGCGGAAGCTGTGCCGGCCGCCACACCCCAGCGTAAGGCTTCGGAGAAGTTGGCCTCGCGCTCCATAGACCAGGCAAACGCAGCCACAAGAGCATCTCCGGCGCCGATGGGGCAAACGGCTTCGATGCGCGGGGGTACGACCTCGAGCAACTGTGACTCCGATGCGCCCACGGCTCCCCGGCTCCCTAAGGATAGGATGACGTGCGCTGCGCCCATCTTCTGCATGCGCGCGGCGGCTTCCAGGAAATGGGTCCGGGTAATGAGCGCCCGGTTCAGCAACCTCTCGGCTTCCTGCTGGTTGGGCGCGACCACAGTGGGGCCTGCCTCGACGCCAGCCTGAAGCGGCTCCCCGTCGGTGTCCAGAAGGGTCTTGACGCCCCGGCGGCGGGCGAGGTCGATCAGGCGGGAGTAGAAATCCGGCGGCGCTCCAGGGGGAAGGCTGCCGCACAGCAGCAGCCAGGCGGCCCGGCCGATATGCTGCTCCACGGTGTGCGCAAGGTTGTCCAGCTCATCTTTGCTGAGCGGGTTTCCGAGCTCGTTTAGCTTGATGGTCAAGCCGGTCTTGTCGGTGATCGTAAAGTTGGTGCGGATATCGCCAGCGATCCTCACAAAATGGACGGGATAGCCACAACCGCCAAGGAGTTGCTCGAAATGGCGGCCGTTCAACCCCCCCACCGGCACCACGGCTTCCGTCACCGCGCCGAATGCGTGCAGGACGCAGGACGCATTGATGCCGCGGCCGCCTGGGCCTTCACTGGTCGAGAGAATGTACGCCCGGTCTTCAAACACCAAGCGGTCCGCCGTAAGATTGCGGTCCACGGCAGGGTTAACTGTCAGCGTCAGGATCAAGTCTCTATTCTACAACCGCCGCGCTGGCGGCCGGCCCGGCGTGCTAGCCTGTGGAGTTGCGCCGACATCCGCTTTTCAAGCCGTACCTGGCTCTCATTTCAATCTGTTTCTTCTGGGGCACGACCTACCTGGCCATTCGAATGGCGCTGGAGGCGATGCCGCCATTTGCGCTGGTGAGCTGGCGGTTCCTGGTTTCGGGATCTCTGATGCTGTTGGGAGCGCTGGCCACGCGATCCCGGCTGCCCAGAGGGCGGGAACTTTGGCTGACGGCAGCCAATGGAGTCCTGATTCTGGGAGTGGGCAACAGTTGCCTTTCCATTGCGGAACTCTGGATTCCGAGCGGCATGGCGGCCCTGATCATCACGACCTCCCCGTTCTGGATGGTGGGGCTGGACGCCCTTCTGCCCGGAGGGGAGAAGCTGCGGCTGCCGACAGTGACGGGGATTCTCATCGGCTGTGCAGGCGCCGTGCTGTTGGTGGCCCCGCAAGCGCTTGGCGTGGAGGCGGGCGGAAAACTCTGGCTGGCGTTTCTTCTGCTGCAACTGGCCAATTTCTCCTGGAGCTTTGGGTCGATCCGGCAGATTCGGATCGAAGCCAAGGCCCATCCAGTCGTGAACGGCGCGGTGCAACAGCTCGCGGCAGGGCTGGCCTGCCTGCCGTTCGCAATCGTTCAGATGGATTCAGTCTCGTGGCAGCCCCGGGCCTACCTTGCGGCGCTCTACCTGGTGATTTTTGGCTCGATCGTCGGATACAGCGCGTACGTGTATGCGCTGGAACACCTGCCCGTGGCGCTGGTTTCCCTTTACACCTACATCAACCCCATTGTGGCGGTCTTCCTGGGCTGGCTCTTTTACCGGGAGCCTTTCGGCAAGATGGAATTACTGGGCATGTCCGTGATCTTCGCGGGGGTGGCGATCGTGAAGCACTTCAGCCGCCGCCCGACCAGCCCCGAACTGGATTAGCGTTCACAGCCCCGGAACATTCCGGCCAGAAATCCAGCATCTAACCTATTTTCAGTGAGTTATCCTCCGATCTGCGGTGCGTTTCCGGAGCCTCTGGAGGAGGGGGAAGCAGGGTCTGCCTGATAGCATGGAAGCGGCATGAAGAAGCTGGATTTAGCCGCCCGGCTGGCCCGCCGGGCGCACATCACCAAGGCAGCCGCGGCTGACCGGCTGGACCGGGCGGTCCACGAGATACTCACGGAACTGAAGCGAGGCCGAACGGTCCTCCTGCCGGGCGTTGGGTCGTTCACTCCCGGCAATCAGCCGGAGTTTCAGTTCGAAAGGTCATTGGAGAAGAGCGGGGAGCGCCGTGCAAAGAAGCGCTGAGCAGGTTGCTGAACTTCTGAAAGCGTGCCTGGGGGAAGGCAGCGCGGTGAAGATCGACGGACTGGGCCTGTTCCGTCCCAAGGAGGGCAGGTTCGAATTCGTGCCGGCGGGCAGCCCGAAGGTGTTTATCGCCTACGTGCAGGAAGATCTGGCGAGCGCGGAGAAGCTGTACAACTCGTTCTTGGATCACGGGCTGGAACCATGGCTGGACAGGAAGAAGCTGGTCCCGGGCCAGAATTGGCCTCGAGCAATTGAGCGGGCCATCGAAGTCAGCGACTATTTTGTGGCCTGCCTGTCACGGAGAGCGGTTCGCAAGCGGGGTCAGTTTCAGGCGGAATTGCGATACGCGCTGGATTGCGCGCGGCGTCAGCCGCTGGATGGCATCTACCTCGTGCCGGTGCGTTTGGAGGAGTGCCGGGTGCCGCCGCGAATCAGCCGTGAGATCCAGTACATGGACCTGTTTCCGGACTGGGATGAAGGAGTGAGCAAGCTGGTGCAAGCCCTGAGGAATTCTGGGAACGGCAGCGCCTGAGCCGGCCGGCTCTCAGGAAGGGTCCTTGGGAGGATCCGGCGGAGGCAAGGCGCTGAGGCGCTTCCGCACCTGGGCGGCTTGTCTGGATTTGGGCTCCAATTCGAGGAACTTCTCGTAGGCGTTTCGAGCCTGGTCCGTGGCCTTGAGCTTTTCGTAGGCCTCTCCCAGGCGAAGGTACGCCTCGGCCAGCCCCGGATTCCACTTGGCCGCTTCGAGAAACCTGGCCGCAGCCGCGCGAAAGCTGCCTTTCTTGAAATAGAATCCCCCGATTTGCATCTCCTTCTGAGCCTGGACCGGATTGAAGGAGTACTCTTTCGGGGCCAGGATCTCGTCCTCTTCGGGCGGTTCGGCTGGCGCCTGCGGCTCCTGGGCGCGAAGCGGGCCGAAGCTCAACCAAAGGACCAGAAGTAACGTCCGGCCGAGTGGCACAATAAAAGTATAGCTCCCCTATGGATCTGCGCGAAAAAGCCGCGCAACTGCCCGCCGCGCCCGGAGTTTACCTGTACAAAGACGCGCACGGAACGGTCCTCTATGTAGGCAAGGCGGTCAATCTACGGGCGAGAGTGCGCAGCTATTTCAGCGACGAGAAACTGGCGGATCTGAAGACCGGCAGCCTGATTTCCGAGGCCAGCGGCATCGAGTACATCCTGGTGGATAACGAGCGGGAGGCTCTGGCGCTCGAGAACAACCTGATCAAAGAGTACCAGCCGCGATTCAACGTCCTTCTGCGCGACGACAAGACGTTTCCCTATATCCGCCTCTCGGGCGAGAAGTACGCGCGAGTCTATGTCACGCGGCGGCTGGTGAAGGACGGCTCGACGTATTATGGGCCCTACTTGCCGGCGAGCCTGGCCTGGCGCCTGGTGAATCTGATTCACCGCTTGTTCCAGGTGCCGTCCTGCAAAGTGGATCTGACGCGGCGGCATTCCAATCCCTGCCTGCAATACCATATACACCGTTGCCTGGGGCCTTGCGTGGAGGGCCTGACAACGGAAGAGGCTTACAAGCAGGCTGTCCGCAATGTGAAGCTTCTGCTGGAGGGCCGGTTGCGGGAATTGGCCGAGGCCCTGCGCTCGCGAATGGAGGAGGCGTCGGAGAGCCTGCGTTTCGAGGAGGCGGCGAACTTGCGCGACCTGCTGGCGACGGTCGTGGAACTGGAGGAACGGCAGAAGATGGCCGTGGCCGATGGCGAGGACGCGGATGTCTTCGGGTTTCATGCCGAGCCGCCCCTGGTTGCGGTCAACGTCTTCCATGTGCGCCGGGGACGAGTTGTGGACAGGAGAGACTATTACTGGGAAGACCAGACGGAGTTCGAGCCCTCCGAGTTCATCGCATCCCTGCTGAAGCAACTCTACCTGGACAAGCCGCACATTCCGGCTCGGATCGACGTTCCGGTCGAATTTGGGGACCGGGAGCCGCTCGAGCAGTTGCTCACGGAAAGACGCGGGCGCAAGGTGGAGGTACACACGCCGCAGCGCGGGACGAAGAAGGCCATGCTGGAACTGGTGCGGACAAACGCTGAGCATTGCTTCGAGCAGCGATTCCGCGTGATGAAGCCTTCCGCCAATGTCATTCAGGAGGCCTTGCAAGAGGTGCTCGGCCTGCCCGATGCGCCGGAGAGAATCGAGTGTTTCGATGTTTCGCACACCCAGGGCGTCGAGACTGTAGCGAGCATGGTGGTGTGGCAAGCGGGGCGGATGAAGAAATCCGACTACCGGAAGTTCATCATCCGCGATGTGTCGGGGGTGGATGATTTCGCCTCGATGCGGGAGGTGGTTACGCGGCGATACTCGCGGGTGCAGCGGGAGGGATCGAAGATGCCCGAACTGGTCCTGATTGACGGCGGGATCGGACAACTTCATGCGGCCGCGGAGGCGCTGGAAGCCCTGGGAATCATCAACCAGCCGGTGGCGGCGATCGCCAAGCGCGAGGAGCTGATCTACGTGCTGGGCCAGGAAAACGAGCCGGTGCGGCTGGACCGTTTCTCTCCGGTGTTGCACCTGGTGCAGACGGTGCGGGACGAAGCGCACCGTTTCGCGGTGACGTTCCACCGCCAGAGGCGGAGCAAGCTGGCGGCTGGAGGAGAGATGGTCAAGGCAGCATCTCGTAGACGACGCAGGCAAACTTCGCCGAATCCGGAGACCAGGAGTTGACGTTGATGGTTCCCTGCCCGCCGAAGATCCTGGCAACCGTTTCGATCTTCGCGGGGCGGACGGTCTCGCCGGGAGCCTCCATCATTCGCAGTTGCACTTCCATGCGGCCGTTGTGGTCTTTGACCTCCGGGGGAAAGGACAGGAAGACGATGTGCTTGCCATCCGGGGAGATGTGCGGGAACCAGTCCTGCTGCTCGTCGGCGGTGATCCGCTGAGCCAGGCTGTCGTTGGGTCCGGCTCCGGTGGCGGGCATGCGCCAGATGTCCTGGTTGCCGGCCCGGTCCGAGTTGTAGTAAATCCACCTGCCGTCCGGCGAATACTCGGAACCATCCTCGTAGCCGGGACCGCTGGTGAGACGCTCCTCTTCCCCGCCCGCGGAAGGAATGCGGTAGACGTCGTAGTTTCTGTCGCCACGCTCGGCAATGAATGTGATCCACTTGTCGTCGGGGGACCAGCCGTGGAAGTAGCTTGGGACTTTGGGCGTGATGAGCCGCGCGTTACGGCCTGAGGCTTCCGCGATGTAGACCTGCGATTGCCGGGAGGACGGCGAAGAGGCCGAGAAAGCCAGCAGTTTGCCGCTCCAGGAGGGGCCATGATCATTGTTGCAGTTGAAGGCGGCATCGATGTCGAGCTTCTCCGGCGCGGCCGGACCGGAGGCGTTCGCGTCCAGGCGGTAGATGCGCCCGCCGGAGTTGGCTATGAGGTACTTCCCATCGGGAGTCCAGTTGGGCGCCTCCCAGACTGTGTCGGCGGAGTAGAGGGTGCGCGACGCCTTCGTCTTCAGGTCGTAGATTGTGATGTGGCTCCGATAGCGAGGCGCTCGCCGGGCCTGCTGGGGGCCGGGGGTGATCTGCACATTTGTGAAAACGGCGGTCTCCAGCACGCCGGCATCGTGAGAACAGACCCCAAGGCCCAGATATACGGGATCTTTAAGCGGCACTGTAACAGGACCTGACGGAGCCAGCTCGCCGCCCGGATTGCCTGAGTACATAGTGAATTGGTTGCCCCTGCGCTCGATCCGCAGGCGGATGGGACTTTTGAGGGGCGACTGCAATTCCTGGGTCTGGCCCCCCGCGGCGAGGCGGTACTGAAGTGAGGTGAGGCCGTCGCCGTGCAGGGCGGCGTCGGCATAGGGCGCATCCGGCGAGAGGTCCTGGCGTATCATAAGGACCGCCTTGCGGTGAGCATTGACTCCAGCGCCGATGAACTGTATGTCGGCGGTCAGATCAACGTCGCCCGAGACCCGGCGCCAGACGTAGTGGAATGCATCTGCCGCGGCCCAGATATTGGCGCCCCCGCCCGTGATCCGGTACTCGCCGGGGGTGGGATTGAACTCCACGGAACCACCCTTCGGATTGAGGCCGACGTCGCCGGAGCCCTCGAAAAGGCCCAACGTACCCGCTGCGGGCAGAACCATCACCAGGAGGAGGGTGACAAAGACCGCTCCCGAACCCACAAACAACGCGCGAGTAGTCGTCATGACCTACAGCATGTCACGACGCCGACAGTTGCGCCAGCGGAGGGGCGATTGGGTAAGATAGTGCCTGCCTTGGGCAGGAGAGGTGCGTGATGCGTTACCGATGGATGGTGGTGTTCGCTGCATTGAGTTTGGTGGCATCGCTGGCGGCGCAGAGCGGCCAGCGGGCGCCCGGTTCGCGGAGAGAAGATCCTCAGCCACCGGTGGTCGATCCGGGGCCGCCCGGAGGTCCGCCTTCAGACGCGGTGGTGCTGTTTGATGGGAAGGACTTGTCGAAGTGGACTTCCCGGGACGGCACGCCGCTGCGCTGGCGGGTGGAGGACGGGGCGATCGTCTCGGGGTCCGTCACGAAGGAGGCGGGCAAGACGCAGGATCTGATCAGCAGGCAGACGTTCGGGAGCGCCCAGATCCATGTGGAGTTTGCGGTGCCCTACATGCCGGACCAACACGATCAGGCGCGAGGCAACAGCGGCGTGTACTTGCAAGGGCGCTATGAGATCCAGGTGCTGGATTCCTTCGAGAACCCGACCTATCCGAACGGCAGCGCCGGGGCTCTGTATGGCCGTTTTTCGCCGCTGGTCAATGCCTCGCGGCGTCCGAAGGAATGGCAGACGTACGACATCGTGTTCCATGCCCCGAAATGCACGGAAGACGGAAGATTCGCCGAGCCCGGGACCCTGACACTGCTCTACAACGGAGTGCTGGTCCAGGATCATGTTCCGGTGACAGGCTCCCGGGCGTGCAATCCGGAGCCGGGGCCGCTGCTCCTGCAAGACCACTACCACCCCGAGGCGCCGAATACCCCCATTCGCTTCCGCAACATCTGGGTGCGGCCGCTGGGAGAGCGGGCGAGACCATAGGATGAGGCAGCCCGGCGCGCGGTTGCTGCTGGTCGCCGCGGCGGTCTTGTTTTCGACAGGAGGCGCGGCGATCAAGGCGACCAGCCTTACGAGCTGGCAGGTGGCCTGTTTCCGAAGCGGAATGGCGGCGGCGGTGCTGCTGGCGGCGATTCCAGCAGCGCGCAGGCTGAGGCATCCCTCCGTATGGATCGCGGCGCCGGCCTATGCGGCGACGGTGGTGCTGTTTGTGCAAGCCAACAAGCTCACCACGGCGGCGAACTCGATCTTCCTGCAATCGGCAGCGCCTCTGTATCTGCTGCTGGGGGGCCCATGGCTGTTGAAGGAGCCTGTGCGGCGCAGCGATCTTGCGTTTCTCGCGCTGGTCGCGGGCGGACTCTCCATGTTTTTCCTGGGAACCGAGCGCGTGTCCGCAACCGCTCCGGATCCGGCGCGCGGCAATGTGCTGGCTTCCGTCGCGGGATTGACATGGGCGTTGACGATCGCGGGGCTGCGGTGGCTGGCCAGGCGCGAGTCGCAGGATTTGTCAATGGCCATGGCCACGGCGGGAAATATCATCGCCGGTCTTGTCTGCCTGCCGGCGGCCTTCCCGCTCGCCTCCTTCCAGGCTCAAGACGCAGCCACTGTCAGCTACCTGGGCGTGGTCCAGATCGGGCTGGCCTACCTGTGCCTGTCGAAGGGCATCCGGCATGTTACGGCGCTGGAGGCGTCGTTGCTGCTGCTGGCCGAGCCCGTATTGAATCCGCTGTGGGCCTGGCTGCTGCACGCGGAGCAGCCGAGCGGGTGGGCGCTGGGAGGAGGCGCGGTCATCCTCTCGGCGACCGCGCTGAGAGCGCTGCGCCAGCAGTGACCGCGGACTGTTGAAAGGGCGCCTGCGACCGGCGTTCCTCAGCCTGCCCGTCCAGGGACCGCCGCGGCAGCCACGCGCTCCAGGGCCTGAACGAGGCTCTTCTCGATGAGATCGCACATCTCATCGATGTCGGACTCTTCCGCGATGAGAGCTGGGGAAACAGCAAACCAGCTCGGGTCGATGCGCATAATCAGGCCGTTCTCAAGGGCCGTCTTCTTCAGCATGACGCCCAGTTCGGGGAAAGGCTGCAATGTGGCGGTGTCGCGCACAAGCTCGACGCCGCGGAGAATGCCCTTTCCGCGGACCTCGCGGACGACGCCGTAGCGGCGGAGCTTTTCCAGGCGGGCGGCCAGGTAATCTCCCAGCCGTCGGGCTTTGGCGCACAGATCCTTTTCCAGAATCTCCTCGATGACAGCTTTCCCGACGGCGCACGCCAGGGGATTGCCCGCGAAGGTATGGCCGTGCGCAAACTCGAGGCCGGCTTCGGGCGGCCCCCAGAAGGCTTCCGCCAGGTCCTCCCGGGCCACCATCACGCCCAGCGGGATGGCGCCGCTGGAGATCCCCTTCCCGCAACAAATCAGGTCTGGCGTCACGCCGAAGGTGTGGGCGGCGAACATGGAACCAGTCTTGGCGAAACCCGTGATCACCTCATCGAAAATCAGCAGCACGTTGTGCCGGGTGCAGATATCGCGCAGGATCTGGAAGTACTCGGGGGTGGGAGTGATGATGCCTCCGGTGTTGCCGACCGGTTCCACCAGGACGCCGGCCACGGTCTCCGGATCCTCCAGCAGGATCACATCTTCCACCGAACGGGCGGCAAAGCGGTTGCATTCGTCCCACGTGGAGAAGCGGTCCCGGTAAAAGGTCGGCGGGAAGACTTTGAGGAAACCGGCCATGTGCGGCTCAAACTTCGCCTTGCGCGAACCGGTGCCGCTGGCGGCCATGGAACCGGCCGTGCCGCCGTGATAACCCCAGTAGCGTGAAATGAACTTGTACTTGCCGGGATGGCCTGTCTGCTTGAAGTACTGCCGGGCGAACTTGATGGCCGACTCCACCGCTTCCGAGCCACCGCTAAAAGGTTTGCAGTAGTTCAGGTTGCCGGGCGTGACCTGGCCGAGTGTTTCGATGAAGTCGAGAGTCACGTCCGAGATCCCGTGGAGGGGCGGAGCAAAAGTCATCTTCTCCATCTGGCGGCGCATGGCGTCCATGACCCGAGGGTGACGGTGACCGAGTATGGCGACGAAGATGCCTCCAATCGCGTCGAAGTAGCGCTTCCCTTCGGTATCCCAGTAGTAGAGCCCTTGCGCGCGCTCCATGATCAGGGGTTCGCGAACGAACTCGGACATCTGACGGAAATCAATAAAAGTGCGCTTCAGCAGCGCTTGCTCACGGGGGCTGATTTTCATGCCGGTTTTTCCTTGCGGAGCGCTGAAGCCGCGTCGCGCGGGAACAACCATCCGGCGAGGCCCGGCACTCCGCTTGCATTTTCCACCGCCCGGCATCGGGAGTCAACCCAAGGCGACGCCGACGTCCAATTGGCAGGACGACTCTTCGGGAAGAGATGCAGAAGCAGCCGGCAACGCAGAGAAGCCGTGATCCTTCGTCCAGGATTCTGGACATCTGGGGCGAGACTCAGCCTCGAAGCGCGATTGAGCGGCAACCGGCCTTGACATGGTGGCGCATGAACCCGATGATCGACATGGACGCCCCACAAAGAGGGGGCGTATCAAGTTCTCCCGGCGTGAGAGACGGCAGGCTGCGATCGCCCGGCGAAGACATAGGCTCAGGAGGCGGAATTGCGACTGAAAGACAAGATCTGCGTGGTCACGGGCGCGGGGGCGGGTATCGGCCGTGCGGTCGCGATCGAGATGGCGCGGGAAGGGGGACGCGTGGCGGCGGCGGACATCAATCTGCCTGCGGCACAGGAGACGGCCGGATTGATTGAGGCCGCCGGCGGGGTGGCACGGCCCGTCGAGGTTGACGTGGCCGAGGACGGCTCAGTGCTGGATCTCGCGGTGACCGTCCTTAGGGAATTCGGGGACGCCGATGTTCTGGTGAACAACGCGGCGATCCAGGTCAGCAAACTCATCGAAGACACGTCCCCGGAAGAGTGGCGCCGTCAGATGGCGGTTAACGTAGGCGGGGTGTTCCTCTGTTCGAGACATTTCCTGCCGCAACTGCGGAGGACGCGGGGCGCGATTGTAAATATGTCCTCCGTCAATGCTTTCTTTGTGGAACCGATGTGCGCGGGCTACTGCGCGACCAAGGCGGCAATCCTGGCGTTCACGAAGGCTCTGGCGATCGATCACGGGCGGGAGGGGATCCGGGTGAATTGCATCTGCCCCGGCTACATCGACGCGGGGCTGGCCGAGGCCTACTTTCAGGCGCAGCCGGACCCGGCAGCGGCGCGCGCGGCGGCCGGAAAACTCCATGCCCTGGGCCGGGTGGGGCGCCCCGAGGAGGTGGCGAAGGCGGCCGTGTTTCTGGCGAGCAGCGATGCGTCGTTTGTGACCGGCTCCGCCGTGGTGGTGGACGGCGGCTTCGGTTCCGGGCTTCCGCCCGCCGATTGAGGCGCGCATGATAGTTTCCAGCCGCATTCGAGACTGGGCTCTGCTATTGCTGTGCAACCTGATCTGGGCCAGCCAGTTCGTAATGGTCAAGCTGGTGCAGGAACAGATGGGCCCCACCTTCGCCGCATTCTTTCCGATGACGATCGCCACGCTGTTGCTGATCCCCGTGGTGTGGCGAGAGAAGCATGAACCGACGCCACGCGGAGACATCATTCACTTCGTGCTACTAGGGGTGCTGGGACAGGTGGTGGCCCAGCTCTTCATCACCTGGGGCGTGGGCCTCTCGCTGGCTTCAAACGCTGCATTGATCACACTGGCGCTGCCGGTCATGACGGCGGTCATGGCGTACTTCATTTTGGGCGAGCGCATGAGCCGCATCCGCTGGGCGAGTTTCGCGCTGGCGATCGCCGGAGTGATGGCGTGCTCCGGCGTGGACTGGAAAGAGCTGAATCTGGCAGACACGCGGTTCCTCCTGGGGAACCTGATGATCTTCGCCAGCATCAACGGCAGCGCCTTCTACAACACCTACAGCAAGAAGATGCTGGCGCGTTATTCCCCGCTGCGGGTGTTGCTGTACAGTTATTACGCAGTGTTTGCCTTCATGCTGCCGGCGACGCTCTATTCCGAGCCACGAAGTTTTCTGCACCTGCCGGCGTTCACGCCCACGGTCTGGGTGGGCCTGGTGATTCTGGCGTTGTTTCAATACTTCCTGTCGATGGTGATCTTCCTCAACGTCCTGACGCGGCTGGATGCGACCCAGGCCGGCCTGTGCAACTATCTCATCCCGTTCTTTGGGGTGGTCCTGGCGTGGCTGATCCTGCGCGAAAGGCTGACGCCGGCCATGATCGCTGGCGGCGCTCTGGTGCTGGCCAGCACGCTGCTGATTACGATTTACGAGAACAACCGGAAGGAAGACGATGTCAACCATTAAGAAAGTTGCAGGGATCTTCGCAGCGGCAGCCCTCACAGCCGCCCTCTGTGGCGCCGCCGCTCCGCCCGCGGATCAGGATGCCGGCAGCGTGGTTCTGGTGAACTCACAGTCGCCGGATTACGGGGACTGGGCGCAGTGGATGGAGCCATATTTCCGTGTGTTCGGCGTTCCGTACGAAGTTCGCGACCTCGCGAAACCGGGGGCGCTCGAGAACTTGGGGCGGCACGCCCTGATTGTGATCGGCCACCGGACGCTGGATGCCCCGCGCCGTTTCCTGAGCGAGGAAGGTGAGCGCCTGTTGCTGGCTGCCGTGCAAAGCGGGACGGGACTGGTGAGTTTCGACGGGTTGATTGCGGCGCGGCAAGGACGCAAGTATGCGCCGCTGTACGGAGGGCTGGGTCTGGTGTTCTGCTCGGGTTACCAAGCCGGGGCAAGCGCTATGGAGATTGTCGCCGGCTCTGACGGCGCCCACTTCATCACCGCGCAAGGCAAGGTTCCACGGACTATCGCCCTGAAGTCGGCGATGGCTGTGCCGGGGCTGACGCCAGCAGAGGGAGTGACGGTCGTCGCCAGGGCCGGCAATCAGCCCCTGGTGCTTGCGGCGCAGCGCGGCCGGGGAAAGGCCGTCCTGTTCTCCGCCTACGACTGGATCCGGCCTTCGGTGAAGGGACGGGTGTATGGCCTGGACGATCTTGTCTGGCGGAGCCTGGTGTGGGCGGCGCGGAAGCCTTTCGTGATCCGGGGCATGCCTCGACTCCTGGCCTTCCGGGTGGACGATGTGTCCGGATTCGGGATCGATTCGAACAAGCATCTGGGCTGGGCGGTGACGGCCAACCGTTATGGGCTGAAGCCGTGGATGGGCGTCTTCATTGACGACATGCGCGAGGATGCGGAGGCAACCCGGACGCTTGCCCGATTGACACAACAGGGAATGGCCACCGCATCGCCGCATGCCAGGAGGTGGAGCCAGTTCCTGTTCCTGGATGAGCCCTTGCAAACCGACGACGCCGGGCGCAACATCGCCGGGAGACCCTGGCCGGACGAGAAGATGGCAGCCAACTGGAAGGAAGCCGAGCATTTCTTCGATGCGAACCGGATTGCGCGCTCCAAGGTGGTGCTGCCGCATTTTTACCAATTCGCGCTGAATAACTTCGAGCATGTCGCGCGCTGGGGAGCAGAGTTCGTGGGCACGGTTCTGGAACCTGGCAAGGGATACGGGACGCCTCTGATCCAGGCCGGACCCTACCTGACGAGCGAGCCCCCCCGGCCGAGCAGCGCTCCGGAGCCGCTCTACATCGCGGACTGGCTGAAGATTCCGGGGCGTCCGGGGTACGACCGGCGATTCTTCAACTTCAACGTGGAGATCCGGGACGATGCGGGCTATGAGTGGGCGCCCAGCAAAGTCCCGGTCGCGGAGGCGATCCGGAGGGGCATCGACCAGAGCCGCCGCGAGTTCGACAGCATGCTGCCGGCGGTGCTGTTCACACACGAATCCGATCACATTCAACATATCCCCCCGGCCGATTGGGATCGCATCCTGAGCGGCGTCATGGAAGGACTCAAGCCTTACCGGCCTGGCAGCGTGACGCTGGACGAACTCTGCCGCTACGCGAGAGCGTTGCATACCTCGGAGCTGAAGGCGGCGCGGTACGATCCAGCGACAGGGCAAGGGACAGCCTATTTCGAAGGCGTGACGGATGTAGGGACGAAGTTCTACGTCTGGGAAGACGCGCCGGCAGGCCCGCTGGATCGCGAACTGGAGGTTCCCCCCTTCCGGCAGCGGCAGACGGCTCGCTGGAGCGCGCATGTAAGGTAGAGAATGAACAGAAAAAGGAGGTGAGGCATCGTGCGTTGGAGCAGACTGCCCCTGTTGCTGGCGGCGCTGGCCTGTGCATCAATCTGCGCATGGAGCGCGCAGAATGTCAGGCCTTGGGAAGTAGTTGAGATCAGCTTGCAAGCCAGCCATCCGTATGCGAACCCCTATGTCGAAGGCCTGGCAGACAAAAGCGAACCGCTTCTGCGGGGAGTCTTCACGGGACCCGGAGGCCGGCGCCTGACTGTGACAGGATTCTGGGACGGAGAGCGGACCTGGAAGGTGCGTTTCGCCCCTCCCGTGGCGGGACGGTGGAACTGGCAGACCACATCGAAGGACACGGGACTGAACGGAAACGAGGGCACGCTGGAGTGCGTGGCCTGGAGCGAACCGGAGAAGCAGGCCAATCCGGCGCGCCGCGGTTTCATCCAAGTGGCCAGGAGCGGAGAGCGCGCGGGGCGCTATTTCGAATACGCCGACGGGACGCCGTTCTTGTGGATCGGAGACACCTGGTGGAACTGGACCAAGCGCGGCATCCGGCTGGAGACGTTTCAGAAACTGGCGGACGACCGCGCAGCCAAGGGATTCACTGTCGGGCAGGTCTTTTTTGCCGGCAATGATGGATTGTTGAACCGGACTTACGACATGCCGGACGTGGAGCAGATCCGGCGCGTGGAGCGGATGATCGCCTATGCCAACCACAAGGGGATCACAGTCTGGATTCATCCCTGGTGGAGCCGGCAGAATCTCAATGAGCGGATCAGCGAAGAGAAGATGAGGCGCTGGTGGCGTTACGTGATCGCGCGGCTGGGCGCCTACAACGTGATCTGGGTCCTGGCCGGCGAGTACAACATGAACAATTATGGCGGCTTCGGGCTCGCCTTCTGGAAGGATCTGGGCGCCATGATCAAGCGTGAAGATCCCTACCAGCGCATCGTGGGGGCGCACCCCACACCGCCCGGCTGGGGCGGCGGAGCCGATGCGCCGCAGTGGTCCACGGGAGAGGTGCTGCACAATGAGCCTTGGCTGGATTACAACCAGAGCCAGGTGGGCCATGGACGCTGGAGGAACGAGATGATCCCGTTGGTGATTTCGGCGGACTATGCAAGGAAGCCACCCAAGCCTGTTGTAGTCACCGAGCCGTGGTACGAGTTCATCGCGGGCAATCCGGCAGGAATGGACGTGCGGTTTGGGGCGTGGTCCGCGATTCTCTCCGGAGCGGCCGGGCATACCTACGGCGGCGGTCATGTCTGGTGGGCCCATGTTCCGGAATCGCCGACCAAGCAAGGCAACTGGCCGCTGGAGGCGTCCTTCGAGACAAACACGCTGGATTACCCGGGCGCGGTTTCCCTGGGGTTCCTGGCGCGTTTCCTCAAGTCGCTCGAGTGGTGGAAACTGGAGCCCCATCCGGAGCTGTTATCCGATACTCCTTCGCGTTACTGCGGCGCCGTGCCGGGATCGAGATATGTGATTTACCTTCGCTATGGCGGATGGCTGAAGGTGGACCTGCGGGCGGCGTCTGAAAAGGACAAGTTCCAGTTCACCTGGCACGACCTCGAGAATCACCAGGAGAGGAACAGCGGGGAGGTGAACGGCGGCGGATGGCGCGAGTTCCGCGCGCCGGAGGACTACCCCGGAACGCCCCATTTCAAGGACTGGCTGCTCTATATACGGCGAGTGCAGCCGTAGAAAAATCAGCGGCGCACAGCCTGAGATCTCCTTCTGCCGGGCGCCGCGCAAAGTTTCCCTGTTACGACTTATCTGCGGATGGATACCGTGTTAGATGTCGCCTCGATCGTCAGGATCTTGGACGCGGGATCCCACTTCATCCTGCCGCCGGTGACGGAGCGCGGCGCCCAGGCGCCGAGCTTCAGCTTCTCGCTGGACCTGGCGTCAAACTTTGTGTAGGTGATTTCCTTGTCTCCGTAGGAGATCTTCTGAATCACCGAAGAGGTCCGAAGCAGGTGGTTCTGATTCGAGGGGGCAAGCTCGGGCAATGAGGCCATGGCTCGCAGGTAGTGGCGTACGTAGTCCCCGTAACCGTCGGTGAGCCAGTTGTCGTCGCGGATATAGCGGTTCTTGCCATCCACATCCACGGTGTAGGTGGCCCAGTTCAGGCGGCGGATGGCGTCCTCCTTCAGTGACCAGTCGCCGGTCTTTTCGCCGTAGAGCAGTTCCACGGAAGCGTGCCTGGAGGTGTGGCTATTGCCGGGAACGCGATAGGCGGTCTGCTCGTTGATTGCGACAACCCCGTACTTGACGTATTCCTTGTTGGCGAAACTCTCCAGGCTCCACCTCAAGATGCCACGAGCCTGATCGCGCCACGCGGGATCCCACTGCGGATTCTCCAGGATGTACATGGCCATCGTGTCGGCGTTGTGCTCCGTGTCCGACCAATCGCTGGTGGGGATGTCCTCGAAGAAGGGCCCCCACTTGTTGGTCTTCATTGGGTACTCTTTCAGCCAGCGCACCAGTGCATCCCGGGCCTTCAGATACTGTTTCGCGTTGGGCCGGCCCAGCGCGGCGAGATCCGTGAAAGCCCGCAGGGCCCCGGTGTAATTCGTGGTGTAGGAGGCCACCGCGACGCGGCCGTTGCGGCCCTTTTGCTGGTGAACCTCCCCCGTGGCGGCATTGACCCGGTAGGGCCAGGGAGAGTTGTCCGCGTCGCCCGGCTGAATGCGCGCGGCCAGCGTGTCCATCATCGCCGTGGCGGCGTCCAGATACCGGCGGTTGCCGGTCATTTTGTAAAGGACGATCAGTTCGGCGGCAAAACTGGCCGCCTTATCCGGCTGAACGAAGCCCTTGCCGGCCCGCATGTCTCCGTCATACCGGCCGGAATGCAGGTCCAGGTTGTAGGGATACGGCAGATTCGCCCACAAGTCTTTCGGCCCGCTTGCGCCGTGGTCCAGCCAGTAATCCGCCATCAGGACCATGTTCTGCTTGACGGTTTCATCCCCCAGATACCCGTACAGGAGGTTCCAGGAGGAAAGCGCCATGGGGATCTGGTCCCCGCCGATGCCCCTCGCATCGCAGCGATCCGGCCACCAGACCTGGTGCTGCAAATAGTACGGGACCCCGTTCGGACACTTGCGCATGTTGATCCAGAAGTTGAAGACCAGGCGGATCACATGGTCGTAGGCTTCGGAAGGGCCGCTGCCATACCAGGGCGCAATTCTTCCGGACGCATCGAGCTTGACTTCGTGGTAGCCGATTACGTCGGCCCGCGAGACCGCGGCGCCCCAGAAAAGCAAACAGACCACGCAGACGGCAATAGCGCTCATTCGGAAGGCGCGGGACATTTGGACCTCCTGGTCAGCTCAAGATTCACCATGGGTAAGGCACGGCTGGATTTCAGAGTAAAGTCCGGGCCGGCATTTCGTCAAGGGGCGCTTGACGGGAAACGGGAAATCTGTCCAGAATGCTGGAAGCATGATGACAGGAAGCCAGCGGGCCCCCTCGACGAGCAGCGCCAAGGCCGTGGAGAGGACGATGGGGATTCTGGAGTGCCTGGATGGCAGCCGGCGCGGCCTCAACATCTCGGAGATCAGCCGCAAGCTGAGGCTGCCCAAAAGCTCCGCGCACGTTCTGGTGGTGACGCTGGAGCGCCTGGGCTACATCCGGCGCGCGCCGAACGGCCGCGATTTCCGCCTTGGACTCAAGACCTATGCGCTGGGCCAGCGTATGATGCGGGCGCTGTCGCTGGCCGAGATGGCGCTGCCGCACATGCGGGAACTGACAGACCGGACGCGGATCACAACCCACCTTGGGATTCTGGATCACGACCAGGGCGTGTACATCCAAAAGGCCGAGGCCCCGGGTCTGATCCAGTTTGACACCTACATGGGAAGGCGGATGGACCTGCACTGTACCTCCTTGGGCAAAGTGATCTTGGCTTTCAGCCCGCCGGAGCAGACGGCGCATGTTTTTGGCAAGCGAGCGTTCGCTCGGTATACGCCCAACACGATTATTTCGGCATCGGCGCTGAAGAAGGAGGCAGCACGGGTGCGGCGCGCGGGATACGCGATCGACGACGAGGAGGAGGAGCTGGGAGTTCGGTGCGTGGCGGCTCCGGTGTTGCGCAATGGGACGGTGTTCCTGGCGGCCCTCAGCCTTTCGGGAACACTTTCGCAGATACCATTGCGGCAGATCGACCGGCTTGTGAAGAGTCTTAAGGAGTGTGCGTCGGCCATCGCCGCCGAGCCTGTCCCGCTTCCACCGCTGCTTTGATTGTGTCGCCAAGACTCAGCGTGGATTGCGCCGGACCCACGGTTGTCGCCAGCGCGGCCGGAGAAGACTTTTTGGTGTATGATGGGGACCGATTTGATTGAGGAGGAATGGATTCATGATTACCAGACGGGAGGCGGCAAAGGCCGCCGCATTGACGGCGCTATCCTACAGCAGAATCATGGGCGCGAATGATCGCGTGGGCTTCGGCGTGATAGGCACAGGCAGCCGGGGAACGGGCGTCGCCGGTAATTTTCTGGAGAACCAGGAGGTGGAACTCCGCGCCCTCTGCGACGTCTATCCGCCACGGATGGAAAAGCTAAGGTCGACTCGGCCGGGGGTCAAGACGTTTACGGACCACCGCGAACTTCTGGCCCTCAAGGAAGTGGATGTCGTGCTTATCGGTTCTCCGGATCACTGGCACAAGGACCACACCTGCGACGCCATGAACGCGGGCAAGGACGTGTACTGCGAGAAGCCCATGTGCCGTCTCCGCAGCGAGGCGCCGGAGATGGTGCGGACGGCGAGAGTCACGGGACGCATCTGCCAGATCGGGGTCCAGCAGCGGTCCGGTGAGATCTACCTGGAGCCGCGAGAGAAGTACGTGCTGTCCGGGGCTTTGGGCCGGATCACGCATATCGACGCCGTATGGCACGCGGGAGTTCCGGGGCCGATGCGCAAGGAGCCAGCCGTAAAGCCGCCTGAACTTGACTGGATCCGCTTCCTTGGGCCCGTCACCTATCGGGACTGGAATCCGGCGCAGTACTTCAGCTTCCGCAGCTTCCTGGACTTCAACGGGGGCAAACTCACCGATTTCGGCCACCACTGGCTGGATACGATCCACATGTACATGGGGGAGAAGCCGCCCAATTCGGCCGTGTTCGCCGGGGGGATCTTCTACAACTACAACGACGGGCGCACCGCTCCCGACACCTGCAACGCTTATTTCGAGTACGACGGATTTAGCGTGAACTTCGCGTCGAACGCCTATCCGGTGGCGCCCCCTTACGGCATCACGTTCTACGGCGAGAAGGGCCGCCTCTTCGTGAACCGGAACCGCTACGAGTACACGCCCGCCGGCCGGGACGTGAAGCCGGTCGTGCGGGAGATCCCGGGTGACATTACTCGGGATCATGTACGGAACTTCCTGGATTGCTGTAAGTCGCGCAAGCTGCCCAACGGCGATGCCGGAATCGCCGCGATATCCATCCTGCCACCGCTGCTCGCCGTCCAGTCGTACCAGGAGCAGAGACGCCTTCGCTTCGACACCAAGCGTCTGGAAGTTCTTCCTCTATAACACTTTACAAACAAGAGGCCGCCTCGGAGCGGCCTCTGTCCCGCCTTTTTCGCGCTCTTCAGATCCGATTCACTTTTTTCTTGACTTCAATTCGAACTGGTAGTACTATCAATCCGAGCAACGGGTCTGAGGTTTGTTGAGACGTGGGGCGTTAGTAGTATTGACGCCCCCGGCTAACAAATTAACGAAGTTTCATGCTTAACAACCACACCTAAGAGGAGTCAGAGCATGCGCATTCTAATGGTTGCAGGGCTGCTTGCAGTCCTGATGGCGGCGCCTGCGTTGGCGCAGCTGGATACGGCCACAGTCACAGGGCGTGTAACCGACCCCACCGGAGCGGTGGTGGCCGGAGCCCAAGTGCTCGTGGTTAGGACGGACACCAATTTTGAGTACGCGACCCAAACCAGCAGCGAGGGGATCTTCCGCGTACAGGCGCTCCGCCCGGGACCTTACCGGGTGGAGGTATCCGCGGCTGGATTCAAGAAGCAGATTCGGGACGGAATCCAGCTTCGGGTGAACGACACGATGGGGGTGGATGTGCGGCTGGAGGTTGGGGCCGTCACGGAAACCATCGAGGTGAAGGGGGAACTTCCGCTTCTGCAAACGGAGACGTCCACCGCAAGCCAGGTGCTGGGCGGGGACATGTTCTATTCACTGCCGATCTTTCAGCGGCAGTTGAGGACCGCTTTGTATTTCTTGCCCGGCATGCAGCAGGGGAACACGGCCTGGCCCGGCCAGTTGACGGGCTTTCGGATCAATGGGTTGCCCGGCACGCAGATCGGCGTATTCGAAGACGGGGTGCTGGCGACCAACATGTATGACGGCAATGCCGTCAGCACGGGCATGGCGGGCGTGGAGGAGGTGAACGTTCTTACCTCGGCGCTGCCCGCCGAGTACGGGCACGCGCCGGCAGGCGTGATCACCATCGTCAAGAAGAGCGGGACGAACGAACTGCATGCCACTTTGAGTCACATGGTTCTTACCCGCAGCATGTTTCCGCGAGGGTTTTTTGAGAGGGAAACGCTGAAGACCCCCCGGGTGAACTACCCGAACGGCCTGCCTTATTTGTATCAGACGCCGGACGGGGTGGTGACGGGGCCGGTATGGATTCCGAAGCTCTACAACGGGAAGAACCGGACCTTCTTCATGTTCTCCTGGCAGATTCCGTTCTCGAAGGAGAGCAAGTACGGACAGTACACGGTTCCCACGCCGGAGATGCTGAACGGCGATGTTTCGTTCGGCGGCATCGGCCAGGAGATCTATGATCCTGGGACGATCCGGCAGGTGAACGGCTTGTGGTACAAGGATGTGATTCCGGGCAAAGTTGTTCCCAAGAGCATGTGGAGCAATGTCGCGAAGGTGATCGTCGGGCACAACCCCTGGCGGCCGCCGAATGCGCCTGGAACGGTCACTTCGACGGGCGTGAGCAACAACATTATCGGCAACCAGGCGCTGAAGCTGTGGTGGCCGGCTTACTCATTCCGCATCGACCAGCAGTTCACGCAGAACATCAAGTGGTACGTCACTCTGAGCTGGAACAATTTCTACACGAAGAGCGAGAATGCGGCCATCGGCTATGCTCCTTACGACTCCAACCAGAGCTACACCCCGCAGGTTCAGTACACGCCATCTACGGGCTTGTCCTGGGTCATCAGTCCGTCATTGATCAGCGAAACCCGGGTCGGCATGTACCGGCGGACCGCAAACCCGCTGGCCGCTTACCAGCAGGCAATGACCGAGACTCTGACGAAGGAAGCCAACGTTCCAGGCATCCCTTCGAACTGGTATGTGGGCACAATCAGCCCCGGCGTGGGGAACGCGCTCGGCAACACTACGGCAAGCATTTCCACGCGCAACAACGCCAGCTTCAAGCAGGATTTGACCAAGATTTCCGGCAAGCACGCCTTTAAGTTCGGCTACGATTACCTGTATCAGTACGAAGTGAGCCGGAACATCCCGGATCCGCGGCTGTCGTTCAGCTTCGCCGGCACGGCCGGACTACAGACCAACGGGCAATCAATCACCGCCACGGGCAACAGTTGGGCGGCTTTCCTGCTCGGGTACCTGAGTTCCTACTCGGTGAGCGTGCAGGGTGCGCCGTGGACACCGCAGTCGTCCATCCACAGTTTTTACTTGCAGGACGATTGGAAGATTTTGCCAAGTCTGACCCTGAACCTGGGCTTGCGCTATACGACAGAGAGCCCTCTGACCACGCGCAACAACGCGATCAGCGTGTGGGACGAAAAGGCGGTGGACGACATCGCCATCGCCAAGAGCTATACTTACTGCCACGCGACGGGCTGCGTTGGGCAGTGGACCCATCCCACCGGCGCGTGGTACAACCGCGACACCAACAACTTCCAGCCGCGTGTCGGCCTGGCCTGGCGGCCTTTGGACAAGTTTGTATTTCGCGGCGGTTTCGGATTGACCACGCAGGATATGGGGCTTAGCTGGTATGGACAGCGAGATGACTACGATCTGTCCTTCAGCAAATCCATCCCGTCCGGCGATCAGAAACCGATCGGGAGAATCGACCAGGGGCCGGGAACCATTGAATGGCCCGCCCTGCGGGCGGACGGCACGGTGCCCTACGCGGGGACCAACATCATCAGCCGCAGCTCGGTGATCATTCCGAAGAACATCCAAAACCCGTACGCCATGAACTGGAATTTCAGCATCCAGTACCAGGCGGCGCGCAACTACCTGATCGAGCTGAAGTATGAGGGCAGCGCCGGCAAGAAGCAGATTGGGAACAGCCAGTGGAACAGCCGTCCTTGGGCCACGACGATGTACCCCGGGGCGACCGGCGGCTACCTGGTGAATCTGGACGATCCGGCCAACTCGGCCTGGCGCACGACTTTCCTCGGCAACAGCGCGTTGCAGGGGGCCGGACGTCCCTGGCCGAATTGGGGCACGGTCAATTACCGGTCCAACTTCAGCGGCTCCGTCTTCCATGGCGGCACCGTGAAACTGGAGAAGCGCTACTCTTACGGCATCACGCTGCTCACGTTCTACACGTTCTCGAAATCGATTGACTGGAGCCCGGGGAATCCCTACCTGAACTGGGGCTTGTTCCGGGGCCGCGGCGGGAACGACATGACGCACCGCTATGTCGGCACCATGAACTGGGACCTGCCGTTTGGGCAAGGCCGCATGTTCGTGAACAAGGGCGGTTTGATCAACCGGCTGGTCGGCGGCTATACCCTCACCTGGAACTATCAGATCTGGAGCGCCAACCCGGTCGGCATGGGCATCAGCAATTCGCCGGCGTCGAACCAGCAGTATCCGGGCTGGATGCCGACCTATGGCGATGTGCTGCTCGTCAAGCGGCCCAGCCTGCGCGAGAACTGGCAGGACATCGGCGGCGACCGCTACACGCAGGGCAACCAGAACCCCATGATCGCCTGCGGCGAGTTCCAGGCGGGATGGGGCAACGACTGCTTCACATACGTCCGGCCGTTCAGCCGGGGCAACAATGGCAGGAACGTGTGGGAGAAGCAACGGCTCATCGCGCACAACATCTCCATGAACAAGGAGATTCCCGTGAAGGAGAAGCTGCGCGTGCAGCTTCGTTTCGACTACCAGAACCCGTTCAAGTGGTTCAATTGGACCGGCTTGACGACGACTCTGAACATGAGCTCGGCCTCCAACGCCAGGCTGTACGGAACGCCGGGCACCGGCGAGCAGGACATTTCGCTGAACGGAGGCCATCCGCTGATGTGGGCCTTCGTCGGGCTGAAGTGGTAGTCTCCTGAATCTCGGCAAGACAGGCGGGCAGCCGTTATCGCAGCGATAACGGTTCGCCCGCCTCTTTTTGTGCCTGGCGGAAATCCCCGCTGCGGCGCGTTTCGCTATATACTCGTTCCCACGTAGAGGAAGCGGAATAGAGTTGGACAGGAGCGTCTATGACATCGAGAAGAGATTTCCTGAAGACCAGCCTGGCTGCATTCGGCGGAATCGCCGCCACACGCAGGCTTGGAGCGGAACCCTTTGGGATTCCGCTGGGCTTTCAAACTTACCCGATCGCCAAGCAGTTCGTGGCCGATGTGCCTGGTACGCTGCGGGAATTGGCCGCGCTGGGATACCGCTGGGTGGAGATGTGCTCCCCGCCGGGATACAAAAGTCTTTTCGGCCCCCTGATGGAATGGAAGGGGTCGGAACTGCGCAAGCGATTCGAGGATGCCGGGATGGCGTGCAACAGCAGCCACTACCAGTTCTCGGAGCTGAAGCAGAGCCTTCCCGACAGGATCGCGTACGCCAAGGAGCTTGGAATCACCCAAATGGTGATCGCCTCCATGGGCCTGCCGCAGAACGCTACGATGGACGACTGGAGACGGGCGGCGGAGGAGTCGAATCCGATCGGGGAACAGACCCGCAAGGCGGGCATACAGCTGGCTTTTCATAACCACGGGATGGAATTGCAGCAAATTGACGGCGTATTGATCTATGACGAGCTGATCCGGAGGTTTGACGCGAACCTGGTGAAGATGCAGTGCCAGGTGGTCAACGTGGCCGGAGCCGGCATGGATCCGGCGGCGTTCCTAAGAAAGTACCCGGGGCGGTTCGTATCGCTGCATCTGGCAGACCGGACAACCGAGGGCAGACAGGCGCCGGTGGGCAAAGGCTCGATCGACTGGAAGCAGGTCTTCCTCGCCGCGAAGGAAGCGGGGATGAAGAACTACTACGTCGAGATGAACATGGACCCGTTGAAGGAAAGCGCGCCGTATCTGCGCGGATTAACGCTATAGCCGCCGGGCCGACGATGGCGCTGGGCGTCTACACCGGACGCCTCGTCGGGCAGGCATGAGCAAGAAACGAGCGGGGCAGGTCTTTGTGCTCAAGACCTGCCCCATTTCTTTGGAGCCGACTGCTTGTCAGGTGTGCGGACAAGAAGGGCCCTCCCCGCGTCCGGGCTCAGATTCCACCCGGTGCGGCGGAAGGCCCGCATCTCTAGAAGTTCACGCGGAATGACAGGTTCATCGACGGCGGTCCGCCTTCGACCGAATCGTTGAAGTCCTGAACACTAGTCACCGTGCCGAACAGGCGCGGGTTGGTCTGGGTCATGGTGGTGTTGACTGTATTCCAGTTGTACCACTTGAAGGGGTTGTAGAAGTCAAAGCGGACTTGCGCCTTGAATCGCTCCTTGATGGTGAAGTCCTTGTACATCGAAGCATTCGCCGCGATGATCCGCTGCGCTGTCCACATGTTGCCCGGCATGTTGCCATTGGTGAACGACGGAGCCACAACCACGCAGTCGTTGCCCCAGTTGTTGATCGCCGTTCCGCAGTTGGTGACCAGAGGATTATGGTTGGCCTGCACGAAGCGGTCTCCGCCCAGGTCCTGCCAGTTGTCCCGAAGTTGCGGGTCCTTGATGCGCAAGAGGCTGCTTCCCACGATCGGCTCATAGCCGGGGTAGTCCTGCCGGCTGCCCATCGCCCCCGTCACCGGGTTGCGGTAGGAGGCTCCCGTGTAGCTGGTGCTCAGCGGGGTGGGGGTCCAGATGTGGTAGTTCCAGGCGAAGCTGTAGCCGCCAAACAGCATGTCCAGCAGCCGGCTCTGGTTCATGAAATGCTTGCCTTTGCCCACTGGCAGTTCATAGATCATGGAACTTCCGAAGCGGAACTTATTGGTGCTGCCTGTCACGCTCCGCCCCACATTGTCCGGCTTGTAGAGATTGCCCGGACTGTTCTCCAGACCCTTTTGATAGGTGAAGAACGCCAGGTAGCTCAGCCCATACGAGTACCGCTTCTCCATCTTGACGGTGCCCGAATGGTAGACCCGGTTGATGTTGTTGGCAACGTAGTTGACGTTGTTCCAGTTCGGGTAGGGCTTGTACGCTTGCGTCAGCGTCGAGTTCTGCACCCACGAATTGCGGTAGGCCCAGTTCTCGGGCAGTGAAAGGTCAATCACCTTCCCGCTGGCGTCCAAACCGGTCGCATAAGGCCGCGACTGCCAGTTGTAGTTGCCGCGGAAACCCACGTTGCGGCTGCCGGTATACATCACCTCGATGAGATAGTTCTTGGCGATGGAGCGCTGGATGCTGAAGTTCCAGTTCATGGTGTACGGGTTGTGATAGTCATCCGAGATGACCGTCAGTGTCCCGTTGGCGCGGTTCTGCGGCGTCGTGCCCGCCGAGGGCAGCGTCCCGTCCGCCAGCGTCGCCGGATAAACCGGCGCCGGCACTCCCTGGTTGATACTAAACAGCGGAGTGTAGACGTTGTTCGGCTGACTGATCGTTCCCGTGTTGTAAAAGCTGCTGCCGCCGATCTCGGCCTGAGTCGTGTACCAGATGTTGTTATCCTGCGTCATCAGCGACCAGCCGCTGCGGATCACCGTGTTCGGCGTCACCGTCCAGGCGAACCCCAGCCGCGGCTGGAAGTTGTTCCAATCGCGGTTGTACAGGTTGCCCTTGGGCTGGATCCAGCCGCCCACGCAGCCTTCCGCCGGGCAGGTCACTACGCCGGGAACGGACGTCGGCCAGTAGGTGTCCTTCTTGGTCAGGCTCCCCACGCTAAACTGCCCTGGGAACTTGCCGTGAGCCGGGCTCTCGTTGCTGTAGCGCACGCCGATATTGAGCGTCAGCCCCGGGCGAATCCGCCAGTCATCCTGAATGTAGAAGCTGTGGATGTCGTTCTCCGGCAGCATGGCGGCTCCCTGCTGCACGTAGCTGTAGTTGTACACGTAGCCCAGCATGACCGCCGCCAGGGTAATGCCGCCCGTATTGGAGATGGACTGGCCGTTGCCCAGCAGGCCGTTGATCCCCCCGAAGCTGAGCGAAAGGCGCGGGTTGCCGATGTCGCGCGAAATCCCATTCATCCACATGTACTCGTAGCCGGTCTTGATGGCGTGCGTTCGCCAGATCTTGGTGAAGTCCTGGCGGAAGGTCCGGTTGTGGTTCACCAGCACGCTCAGTGTGCCCACCCCCAGGCTGCCGTTGCCATACTTACCCTGGGTTCCAAGACCTACATCCACCGGGTTGAGGTAGACGTCGGCAGGCAGCTTTGGAACGGTCTTGGCTATGGCGAACTGGTATTCCGGCGAAGCCGTATACGGATTGTTGCTGAAGCGGTACTCGCCGAAGCGCGTCTCGCTGATCAGCGTCGGGGACACCGTGTAGGTCAACCCCAGCGTTCCGACGTGCTGGTAGGTGACCGTATACCGCTGGTTGCCGTCATAGGGGGCATAGAGAACCACGTTGTTGATCGAGGGCTGGTAGTTTCGGTTAAAGACAAAACTGCCGAACATTTTCAGGCTCTGCGTGAGCTCGTGGTCGACTCGGAACTGCGTGGCCTTGTTGCGGTATTTCCCCGTACCGTCCTTGATCAAGTTGCCCGTCACCCCCGTGCCAGTGTAACTGCCAGTGCTGTTGGGCTTGGCGAACGGATTGTTGGCGGCGATCGCCTTCCACATGTCGCTGAACCGCTCCTTGGGGATGATGTTGCCGGGGAACGGCGTGCGGGACAGGTTCCCTTGAGCGAAGCTGCCGCTTGTCGAAGCCGGGTCGTAAAGCTGGTTCGCGGTCACGCCTGGGAAGTTGAAGTTGCCGTTCAGCATGTCTTCCGTGGGAACGTTGTAGCTGGAGGCGTTGGCGTTGGTGTCGATGTGGTACGAGCCCGCGGTGGCGAAGAACGTTCTGTTTCTGCCGTCATAAATCTTGGGCAGGTACACCGGGCCGGTAACCGAAAAGTCCGGTTGCTGGAAGTAGGTATTAATCCCCTGTTGTGCGGCCGTCTCCAACTGGAAGAACCGGCGGTGCGCCATGGGATCGTCTTTGAAAAGGTAGCCGCCGCTGCCGTGCAGCAGGTTTGTGCCCGCCTTCTTCACCACGCTGATCGCCCCGCTGGAGGCGTGCCCGTATTCGGCCGGCAGCACGGTGGTCAGCACCTTGACCTCTTCCACACCAACGGAGATTGAATTCAGCGTAGTGCCGCCATCGCCCCGGGTGGCCATCTGCCCGTCTTCGAAGTATCCGATCTGGTTGGAGTTGCCGCCGTTAATGGACCAGCCGCTCAGCGAGCCGGGCCACTGCTGGTTGGCGTGTTGAACTCCTGGCGTATAAAACAGAACGCCCTTCTGCCAGTGCTGGTAGTTGGGCAGTTGATAGAAATAGTCTCCGTCCATCACCTGGCCGGTCGATGACGTCTGCGTCTCCAGCAACGGAAGCGCGCTGGTGACTTCCACCACCTCGGTCAAACCGCCGATCTCGAGAACGATATCCACCGCCAGGTTTTCGCCCATCCGGAGCTGAAGTCCGTCCCGCGCGAACGCCTTAAAACCTGCGGCGTTGGCGCTGACCTTGTAAGGCCCCGGCCTCAGCGACGGCACGCGGTACAAGCCGTTCTCGTTGGTCTGGGTTGAGCTCTGAGTATTCGTGTTCGTCTGGGTGATCGTCAGCTTCACTCCCGGCACGACCGCCCCTGACGGATCTGTAACCTTGCCGGAGATGATGCCGGTGTCGATTTGCGCGAAAACCGGCACGGCCAGCAGGAATACAAGGGCCAGCACTACGGCGCCCCAAAAATCACGCATGTGCTCTCCTTTTTTGTCGGGCATAGCTGCATATGAGAACCGAATGCCGCCCCCAGCTATTCCCTTCAACCTCGGCTGGACCGACGGAGGTCATGGGCGGCCTCGTTGTTGACCTGAGTGTCTCTGCTCCCGGAAACACCCCCTGGGGGTTGCCCCAGAATAAAACCGCAAACAAGCCTGGGGACACACGCACAGACGTGAATCCGGGTCCGACCCGGAACGATCCCGACCGAAGACGGAACAGCGACCGACCCCATAGCTATGCTGCCGGACCTCCCAATCCGCCAGCCCTATCTTTGGCCCCGCCGAACAGGCGGAACCCCGCCACCCGTGCCGAAAACCGGCCCTGGGTGGAGAATCTGCTCATCGCGCGCCCGCTTCAACACGAACGCACCTTACCCCGCGACACCGGCGCCCCACCTGAACGGTCGGGCCTCAGCGCCGCAAAATCAGATGGATGATATCACGCCTTTTCGAAAAATGCAATAGAAAATTAACCCAGCTTGCCCCAACGAGGCGATGTACGAAGTTTAATTCTCAAGAGCTTCGGCTGGACTCTTAGAGGGCGCCGACAGGCAGAGCATAGCCGGCGTTGCAATTGCCGGGTGCGTATAGAATCTATTCGTTACACGCTGCATCATTTGCGCTTTGCCATCCACGCGTGACGAACCATAAGATAGTCGTATGCCGGCGCGCCGTTTGCAGCGACCCTCTCTTCCGAGTGAAGCTCGGCCGTTCAACGCCGTCTGGCGCATTGCAGGGGGCTGCGCTGCCGTCCTTTGCGCTGTCTTGATCGCCTATGCTCCAGCGCTGCGCGGAGGGCTGGTCTGGGATGACGAAAGTCACATCACGTCGCAGGCGCTCCAATCCGTCCACGGATTGTGGCGCATCTGGTTTGAGCTGGGCGCCACCCAGCAATACTATCCCCTCCTCCACAGCGCGTTCTGGCTGGAGCACCGGATCTGGGGCGACAACGTTCTTGGCTACCATATCGTAAATGTTGTCCTCCACTCAGTCTCGGCATTGCTTATAGTGGCGATTGTCAGACGTCTAAAGCTGCGGGGCGCATGGCTGGCCGGTTTCATTTTTGCTCTGCACCCGGTTTGCGTGGAGGCTGTGGCTTGGATCACCCAGCAAAAGAGCACCCTCTCCGGTGTCTTCTATCTGGCATCGGCTCTCATTTACCTGGAATTCGATCAGACCCGGAGTAAGTCGCGTTATTTCCTGGCGCTGGCGCTGTTCCTCCTGGCGCTGCTGAGCAAGACCGTTACCGCCTCCTTGCCGGCGGCGCTGCTCGTCGTCCTCTGGTGGAGGCGCGGGCGCCTCCAGTGGCGGCGCGACGTAGCGCCGCTGTTGCCATGGTTCACCGTGGGAGTGCCTGCCGGGCTGTTAACCGCCTGGGTCGAGAGGGTCCATATCGGGGCACAGGGAGCCGAATTTGCCCTCTCCTTGTCCAAACGCCTGTTATTGGCGGGACGCGCGCCCTGGTTTTACGCCTCCAAAGTGATCTGGCCCTCGGACTTGATGTTTTCCTACCCGAAGTGGGAAGTCGACCCGGGTGTGTGGTGGCAGTATCTGTTCCCAGCAGGCTTGCTGGCGGCGGCAACCGCTTTGGCTTTGCTCGCGCGGAGCCGGCGCGGGCCGATGGCGGGGTTTCTCTTCTTCACCGGCACGCTCTTCCCGGTGCTCGGCTTTCTGAATGTATACCCCTTCCGGTACTCTTATGTCGCGGATCACTTTCAGTATCTGGCGATGCTGGGGATCATCGTTCCAGCGGCCGCCGGACTGACGGCCGCGGCGGGCCGGATTTCGCAAAGCAAGAAAGCGGCGATTGCGGCCGGCCTTGCGGTAACCGTCTGCCTCGGCCTGCTGACCCGGCAGCAGAGCCGGATGTATCGGGACGTGGAAACACTCTATCGGGAAACCCTGACGCGGAATCCGCACAGCTTTTTTGTCCATCTGAATCTGGGGAGCTTTTTGTTCCAGGATCCAGGGCGTCTTTCAGAGGCGATCGCACATTTCGAGGCGGCGGTTCGGCTTCGGCCCGACAGCCCGGAGGCGCAGGAGAACCTGGGGAATGCGTTAGCCTCGGTCCCTGGCCGGCTCCCGGAGGCCATCCGCGCGCTGCGCTCAGCCTTGCGCTACAAGCCGGAGTCGGCGGATATTCACAACAGCCTCGGGCTTGCCCTGGCGTCGGCGCCCGGCCGCCTCGACGAAGCCGTCGAGCACTTCCACGCAGCAGTGAGAATCAATCCAAATCTGGCGGCGGCTCACAACAACTTGGGGATGGTCCTGGCGTCGATGCCTGGCCGTCTGCCGGAAGCCATAGCCGAGTACGAGACGGCCCTGCGCATCGCACCCAGCCACGTAATCCACAACAACCTCGGAACCGCCTATGCACAGATCCCGGGGCGGGAGGAAGACGCGATCGCGCATTACCGCGCGGCGCTGCGCTTGAAGCCGGATTTCGCGCTGGCGTACTTCAATCTGGGAAACGTTCTTTCGAACATGCCAGGGAGACTTCAGGAAGCTGTCGCGGAATACCGGTCGGCCCTGCGAATTGATCCCCAATACCTGGAGGCGCGGGTCAATCTCGGCATCACCTTGGCGCAAATCCCGGGCCGGCTGCCGGATGCCATTTCAGAAATCGAAGAGGCTGTGCGAATCAGGCCCGACCTGGAGCCGACGCGCCGTTTGCTGGCCCGGTTACGCGCGGCGAGTAGCGGAGTCGCGCATTAGAGAACCTATGGTTCCCCGGTCGGCTGGCTGTCCAGGCGCGACGGGAACCACTGCCATGTCAGGAAGCCGCGGCATCCTGCGCGCCTGAGGTACTATCCTCTTCCTCTCCGGCGAGGTGATGGCAGACGCGCCAGGAGTGATACGTAACTGTGTTCAACCACCGCAAGGCATCGAGGGCGTCCAGGGCATCGGCCGCCGCCCATTCTCCGCCGGCGGTCTCGTGAAGCAGCGCGGGACGTTGCTCCCGGTTCAGTTCGGCGAGTTGTGTGGCTTGGCGGGCGAGCTGCGCGAGCCAGCCGCGGTCTGCTTCCGATCGCAGCCCGAGGGTGGATAGCCGGAGCGCTTCCCGGCACGCCGCGACGGCCACACTGAGCCGGGGGTGCAGAAGCATCCGCCGGACTCCGTCAGGCGGACGAACATAGCTCTGGAGCCGCGCGAGGTGATCCATGCCATGCAGGACGGAAACACGCAAGGCTGAGACGGCGCGATCCTCGGTCATGGGCGGGATTCTGGCGAAGAATTGCTGGGTTTCGGCGATCGCCTGTTCAATCTGAGCCTTGAGCGATTCGGCTCCAGCATTCGGAGTGCGGCCGGCGAGAGCATCGTGGAGCGTCCGGAAGAGCTCGACTGCGCTTTCCTTGAGGGACTGTCGGGTTGCTTCCAGCGCCACCGCGGGCAGGTGGAGCAGAGAGCTATCGAGGTGGGCGGTCAGCGCTGGCCCCCGGTCGGGAAGCCAGCGCACGATCCATCGCGAGAAGCGGTCCACCGAAGGCAGGAATAGGACGATCCCAAGACAGACAAACGAAGTATGAAAAGCCGCCAGGCTGGTGGCTCCCGGCTCCAGAATGTCGTTCGATTGCGCCCAGTGTATTCCCCAAAGGAAGGCAGGAAGCAGAATTACGGCGATGAGGCCGGTGGCCCCGTTGAAGAGAACCAAAGAGAGCGCCGTCCGTTTGGCCGGCACGCTGGCGCCGATGGAGGCCAGCACACCTGTCACCGTGGTCCCGATCGAGGCCCCGATGACCAGCAGGGCGGCCTGCTCGAAATTGATGGACCCCGTATGCAACGCAGTCAGCGCGGTCGCCACGGCTGCACTGGAAGACTGGAGCAGAACGGTCATACCCACTCCTATTAGGGCCGCCAACGCTCTGCCGCCGAGGCCGCCCGAAGGGAGGCCCGATAAGTTCAGGAGACCAGGCAGTCCCCCCATCGCTTGTTGCATGGTCTCGATGCCCACGAAGATCAGGCCGAAACCTGCCAGGGCCATGCCGAAGGACTTCCAGCGCCAGGGGGCCAGCAGCCTCATGAATGCGCCCACTCCAACCATGGGAAGAGCGTAGTAACCGATGCTGATCTTGAGGCCGATCAGCGAAACGATCCAACCAGTGCTCGTGGTTCCGAGACTGGCCCCTAGAACCACACCGACTGCCTGCGGGAAGGTCAATAGACCGGCGCTGACGAAGCCGATCATCGTGACAGTGGTCGCGCTCGAGGACTGTACCAGGGCGGTGATGAGCGCTCCGGAGGCGAAAGCGCTCACAGGCCGGCCGGTAAAGCGCAGGAGAGCGCGCCGCAGTGTATCGCCCGCGAAGGCCTTGATGCCATCGCCTAGAAGAGTCATCCCCAATAGGAATAGCCCTATGCCGCCCGCCAGAGTGAGGAGGCTGCCTGCCATCGCTCTCTTCGCTTGATCCCTCCGTCACACTCTACAACAGCGCCCGGAGCCAGGAAGCATAAGCGTCCCGTAGAGTCCTCAGCCTGCGCTCGAAGCAGCAGCTTGTTCTATCCTGAGCACGTGGACTGGAATCGCCGGATGCGAGAGGAGTGGGACCGCAGGGCGCGCGAGGACGCGCAGCGTTACATCTACACAGGGGATCAGCCGGGCGACGTTCAAGGATTTGAGGCATCGGGCGAAGCGAATTACAAGCAACTGGTGCGGCCTTTTCTGCCCATACTCCTCAACGGGAGGCCCGCGGCGGGCTGCAAAGTGGTTGAAATCGGTTGCGGAACGGGACGAATGACGGAATGGTTTGCGCGCGAGTTCGGCCAGGTGGAGGCAGTGGACATCTCGCCGGAGATGATCGGGATAGCCCGGCGCCGGCTGGAGGCTTTCAAGAACATCTTATTCCACGAAGGAAGCGGCTCCGATCTTGAGCCTGTGCCGGCGGCCTCCGCCGAGTTCGTCTTCAGTTACATCGTCTTTCAACACATTCCCTCCAAAGAGGCCATCGCGGGCTACGTCCGTGAGGCAGCGCGGGTGCTCAGGGACGGCGGCGCATTCAAGTTTCAGGTGAACGGGGACCAATCGCCCGGCTACCGTGCCCACGAAAGAGACACGTGGCTGGGCGAGACGTTCTCGGAGCGGGAAATGGCGGAGATGCTGGACGCCGCCGGTTTCTCGATTCTGACCTCCGAGGGAGCCGGGACGCAGTTCTATGTCGTCACGGCGCGGAAAGGACCTCTCCCGGAAAGCCGGCCATATGTGCTGGCAGGGGAGCCCTGGGCCGAGGAATGCCTTCTCGAAGGCTTCGGTCCTCCCGTGAACGGCAGTTGGAGACCGATGGAAGGGCGCGCGCGCCTCCGGCTGCGCGGGTGCGGCGCGCGCCTGTACCTGGGTGTGTATTTCTGGCCCGGCTCGTGCCGGCATCGCTTGAGCCTGGCGGGGCACAGCTTTCGCGTGGAGAGGCCGGGGGACCACTACTTCGAGTGCCCAGCGCGCGGCCGGGAGATCGAGATTCACCTGGATCCGCCTCCCGCCAGGCCGCCGGCATTCCGTGTAATTGGTCTCTACTGAACGGGCCGCAACTCAGGCCGCCAGGGCCGCCTGCGAAGCAACCGGGATGCGCTTTACCAGATCCGCAAGTTCATTGCGGTCCGCGGCGCCAATCGTGAAGCAGTCCACGGTATCCTGCGCAAGCGCGTAACGCAAGCACTCATCGACACGATCGCGAAGGCCGCCTTCCCCGAGGATCTTCATGCCGATTACGCCCTTGCCGGCGGACTTGAGCTGGCGCAGCACAGGCAGCACAACCGACGGCTGGTCATCCATCTTCATGCCGGCTGGATTGATCCGAGCCAGCACCACGGACACCCAGGGAGTCTTGGCGGCCGTCTGGAGCGCCGGCACGGAGTGGCACGACACACCGAGAGTCCGGACGATGCCCTTCTGCTTGGCTTCTTGCAGAACTTCCATAGCCCCGGCGCGCTCCTCGGGCCAGGCCGGATTCGTGAGCGCGTGCAGCAGCAGGATATCGATGTAGTCCGTTCCCATCTCCTGACGGAAGCGGTCGAGCGCGGCCCTCATTTGATCCCCAGTTCGCGCGGAGGTCTTGGTCATGATCGCGACCTTCTCACGCGAAATCCGGGTCAGCCCCTCCTTGACGTGCGGGTGCGTGCGGTAGGAATCGGCGGTATCCCAAAAAGTGATCCCCTGGTCGAAGCCGAACTGCAAATGATCGGCGACGCCCTGGAGACCCAACTGGCGCTGGACGCTGCCACCGATCGTGCCCAGTCCGACTGCCAGACGCGAAAGCCGGACCTTGTCCGGTCCCAGAAGAATTGTGTCGTTTGCGCGGCGGGTTGCGGCGGCCCAGAGCGCCGGGCGCCCGTGCATGGCAGCGGCGGCAGCGGCCCCGGCTGTCCAAAGAAAACTGCGGCGGTTAATGCGCATAGCTCCTCCTGATAGGGCCAGTATACAGGAATGTGATCGCCCGCCGCGCGCCGCTCTCGCGGTTTTCATTGGCTGAGGCCGGCGGCCGTCCTCAAGTTCGCCGTTGCGAGCGACCAGATGTTCCGGATGCTCGCCTCCTGGCCCATGAAAAGCGCGGCCGACGCGAGGCAGACCATGGCCAGCAGAAGACTGTATTCGACCAGATCCTGGCCGTTCTCCTCTTCAAGAAATCTCCTCAGCCACATCAGGCACCTCTCGGCCCCGTTGTCGTCATTCCGCGCTCCGGGGCCCTCGCCGCATGTTTGGTATTGCTTCTGCTCATCATAATGACGGACATAAGATCTCAGGAGCAATCGGGCGAAAGTTAGCAATCGGAATTCTGGGTACTAGTACTTATGCTCTATGGAAAAACCGCCCCGGCTACGCTCCCGCCTGAACCTGTTCCATGCGCCCCATCAGCTTGTGAACAATGAGAAGAGCAGTCAGATGGAAGAGCCCCATCCCCAAAAAGACGGGGGTGTAGCCAAAATGACTGACGATATAGCCCGGAAGCAGAGCAGAGAACAACACGCCGCCCAATCCGCCCAGGAAGCCCCCAAAACCGGTCACAGACCCGATCGCTTGCCTGGGGAAGACGTCGGAAGTCGTGCTGAAAAGGTTGGCTGACATGCCTTGGTGGGACGCGGTGGCGATTCCCACCAGGAAGATTGCCAGCACGGGGCTTGGCGCCAGCACAGAAAGCGCCGCCACCGGCATCAGTCCGGCGCAGATAAGCATGGCGGTCTTGCGCGCCTTGTGGTGAGGCCAGCCACGCCGCATCAGAAAACCGGAGAGCCAGCCGCCGCCGACGCTGCCGACGTCCGCCATCAGATAAACCACGGGGAGCGCCCACCCCACCTCCAGCATCTTGAACTTCCGTACATCGTACAGGTATGGGGGAAGCCAATAAAGATAGAACCACCAAACGGGATCGGTCAGAAACTTGGCGAGGGCAAACCCCCAGGTCTGCTTGAATCGTAATGCGGCCACCCATCCGATCGGCGGAGGAGGCGGTCCGGAGGGGGCATCCGAACGGATGTAGGCCAGTTCCTCCCTGTTGACGGAGGGATGAGCCTCGGGCAGGCGGTAAACCAGCCACCAGACGCAGACGAGGATGAATCCCGCCGCTCCCGTGATCAAGAAGCAGTCCCGCCACCCGAACGTCGCCGCCATCCAGACGAACATGGGAGGGCCGATCATGGAGGCGACGTTGGTGCCGGCGTTGAAAATGCCTGTGGCCAGGGCCCGATCCTTCCTCGGGAACCACTCCGCCACAGCCTTGATGGCGGAGGGGAAGTTGCCGGACTCGCCCAGCCCGAGCAAGGCCCTCCAGAAGCCCAGATGCAGCGGGACCCGGACAAACGCGTGCATGCAGGCGGCGACGGACCACCAGGCAATGGACACCGCGTAGCCGATACGTGTCCCGTACCGGTCGATGAGCTTGCCCATGAACAGGAAGCCAATTGTGTAAGCGAACTGGAAGGCGCCGGTTATATAGGAGTACTGCTCCGTGGAGATGTGCAGATCCTCGCGGATTACCGGGATCAACACGGAAAAGACAATCCGGTCCAGGTAGTTGTTCGTGGTGACCAGAAACAACAGGCTGAGGATGAGCCACCGGTACCGGGTCATTGACGTTTCCGCCAATCATACCGCACACCTCATCGAGAGGAGGAGGCGCGGCGGAGGCGATCTGCGACGGCCGCCCAGCCGGGCGAAGCGGGGGGCTCCTCGACAGCGATCCAATCGTAGCCTTCCCGGTCCAGGCGGTGCAGCGTCTCGTAAAGGACCGAGGCGTAGTCAGCCGGTTCCGCCGGCATGCGCACCGCGGCTTGACCCGGGTCCAACGGGTGGCTCCAGTAGACAGCAACCCCCCGGCCCGGAGGCAAAGGTGCTTCGCCGCTCACCAGGAGCAGGGGCGTTCGGGGGCTGTAGTGCTGTCGATGCAAGCCTGGAGAGGGGTGCGCTAAGCCGTTTTCCAAACGTGCGCCCCATTCCACGGGCCCGATTTTCGCCTCAATCTGCTGCCGTGTAACCATCCCTGGCCGCAGAAGCTGAGGGGGAGAAACGGCCAAAGAGAGCACCGTGGATTCGATGCCGACGGTTGCGGGCCCGCCGTCGAGGATCAGGTCCACCTGACCTCCCAGACTCTCCTCGACGTGCCGCGCCGCCGTGGGAGACAGTTGCGTAAATGGGTTCGCGCTGGGCGCGGCGATGGGAACTCCGGCTTCACGGATCAGAGCCAGAGCAACCGGGTGGTCCGGCACGCGGATGCCGACCGTGGGCAGGCCGGCGGTGACCAAGTCCGGAACGCAAGGCTGCTTCGGCAGGATTAGCGTCAGAGGACCCGGCCAGAAACTGGAGGCCAGGACGCTCGCTTGGGCCGGCCAGGCACTGGTGAGCGTGCGCGCCATCTCGATCGAGTCCACGTGTACAATGAGGGGACTCGTGCAGGGCCGGCCCTTGACCTCGAAAATTTTAGCTACCGCCTCCGGATCGAGAGCATTCGCCCCGAGACCGTACACGGTCTCGGTCGGAAAGGCGACCAGCTTGCCCTGCCGGATCAGGCCGCCAGCTTGCCGCAGGAGTTCCGGATCCAGCCCCGGCGGAAAGCCATCAGTCTTCGGCATCCTCTTTCCCGTTGCCGGAGATCCTGCCGGTCTTACGATAGACAAGATAGGCCTGAATAAAATCGTCGATGTCGCCGTCCAGGACGCGGTCCACATCTCCGATCGAGAGTTTGGTCCGGTGGTCCTTGATCAGACGGTACGGCGCCAGTACGTAACTCCGGATCTGACTGCCGAAGTTGATGTCCAGCTTGTTCGCCTCCAGCTTGTCATCTTCGGCCTGCTTCTTGGCAAGTTCATGTTCATAAAGGCGCGCGCGCAGTTGCTTGAGAGCCGAAGCCCGGTTCTTGTGCTGTGATCGCTCGTTCTGACACTGCACGACGATGCCGGTGGGCAAGTGGGTCATGCGAATTGCGGAATCGGTGCGATTCACGTGCTGCCCGCCGGCCCCGCTGCTGCGGAACGTGTCGACGCGGAGATCCTCCGGCCGGATCTCGATCTTGATCTCGTCATCCACTTGCGGATAGACGAAAACCGAGGCAAAAGATGTATGGCGGCGGGCGTTGGCGTCAAAGGGCGATATTCGGACCAGCCGGTGCACCCCGACCTCGGATTGCAGGAGCCCATAAGCGTTTTGGCCGTTGATTTCGAAAGTCACCGACTTGATGCCGGCGCCTTCCCCCTCCAGCCTGTCGGTGATGACCGTGCCGAAACCCTTGCGTTCCGCCCAGCGAAGATACATACGCTCCAGCATCTCCGCCCAATCCTGGCTCTCCGTTCCCCCAGCTCCAGGATGGATCGTCACAATGGCGCTGAGAGCGTCATTGTCGCCGTCCAGCAGCATGGCGGTCTCCATCTCCGCCAGCCGCGAGCCCAGCTTCCGCATCTCTGCCTCGATCTCCGCCGCCACCGGTTCGCCTTCCCGGGAGAGTTCGAAGAGGGTGTCCAGGTCCGAAGTCATGCCGCGAATGAACGCATCGCTGGCGACTGCCTCTTCCAGGCGCTTGCGCTCCTGCATCAGCTTCTGGCTCTTCTCCGGCTGGCTCCAGAAGTCCGGCGCGGCGATCAATTGTTCGGTCTCTTCCAGTTGGGATTTCTTGCGGGGCGCGTCAAAGATAGCTCCGCACAGCTTCTGCTTGCTGGCGGAGCGGCTGGTATGCGCGTTCGAGTTCCTCGATCGTCATGATTTCAGTGTATCAAAATCGAGTAAGTGGCCCTGTGGACCGGGGCTGAAACAGCGCGTGACGCCGATCTGAACTTGTGCGCCCGCGGCCTCGTGGATATGCCCCGAAAAGAACACGGCCGGCTGAACGCGTTCGATGAACTCCATTACGGCCCGGCTGCCCGCGTGAAGCCCCTCCCGGACCCGGTCCAGCGGCGTGCCAAGCGGGGGGCAGTGGCATATCAGAATCAGCGGTTTCAGTGGCGCGAAGACTTCCAGGCGGGCGCCCAATTCCGCCTCCGTGTACTCTCCCGGGGTCTTGAACGGCGTGGGATTCGAGTAACCAAGTCCCGCGATCTGATATCCGCCCGCGGAAATGCTCCTGCCGTGGAAGGCGTAAAGCCCGTGAGACTCGCAAACGGCGCTCACGGACGCAGCCGACTCATGATTGCCGGGCAGCACATACACCCGCCCGGCGCGGCGCTGCAATACGCGCGCGCATCGATCCAGCCCCCGCGACCAGCTTGTCAGATCTCCAGCGGCGAAGTAGAGGTCGGCTTCGGTGGCCATCAGCCGCTCCAGGGCTGTCATGTCCCCGTGGATATCCGAGAATACTAGAATCCTCAAGACAGTCCTTCACCCTCCATCGATTATCATAGTGTTCAAAGCCCCCTCATGGCCAAACCGACTGAATTGAACTCTGGGATCAATGACTGGCTGGTGGAAGAACTCTACCAGCGCTACCACTTCGACAATGCGGACGTGGACGAGACCTGGCGTCGCGTGTTCCGGCAGGAGCAGCAGCCCCAGGCCGCCTCCTCTGCCGCCGCGGGGTTGGACCTGGTGGGCGAGGCGGTTCCTCTGAGGGGCGCGGCGGCCCGGATCGTGGAGAACATGAATGCAAGCCTGACGATTCCGGTCGCCACCTCGCAGCGGGTCATCCCCGTGAAGGCGGTGGACGAGAACCGCAGAATCATCAACCTGCACCGGGAATTGCGAAAGGCGGCCAAGGCGTCCTACACCCACATCATCGCCTGGGCGATACTGAAGGCCGTCCAGGCCCACCCTGTTCTCAACTCGGCATTCCTGATGCGGAACGGGGAAGCGTTCCGGCTGCAACGAGAGCGGATCAACCTCGGAATTGCGGTGGACCTGGCGGGGAAAAGCGGCGGACGGTCTCTGGTCGTCCCCAATCTGAAGGATGCAGGCTCGCTAAACTTCGAGGAGTTTCTGTCGGCATACGACGACCTCATCGCGCGCACTCGCTCGGGGAAGCTGGCGCCGGCCGACTTCCAGGGAACCACAATCTCCCTCACAAACCCCGGAACCATTGGCACAGTCGGATCGGTGCCGAGATTGATGCCGGGACAAGGCGCCATCATCGCCACGGGCGCAATCGGCTACCCCGCGGAATATCGGGGGGCCTCGCCAGAGGTGACCGCCCGGCTTGGAATCGGCAAGGTGATGACGATTACTTGCACCTACGATCACCGCATTATTCAGGGCGCTGAGTCGGGTATGTTCCTGGCCAGGATCGAGGCTTTGCTCCAGGGAGAAGAGGAGTTCTACGAGCAGATCTTCGCGGATCTGAAACTGCCTTACCGCCCCGTTCGCTGGGAAGCGGACCGACCCGCCTCGGCGCCTGGCGCCGATGACCGTTACGCGGAAATCGCCAAAGAGGCGGCGGTGCTCCAGTTGATCAATGCATACCGGGTGCGCGGCCACCTGATCGCGGATCTCGATCCGCTCGGCGGGGAGCCGCACTATCACCCGGAACTGGATCCGGCCAGCTACGGCTTGACGATCTGGGACCTGGATCGGGAATTTCTGACCGGCAGTCTGGCCGAGGCCATCGGAGAGAGCCAGCCGCAACCGGTGGCGACGCTGCGGGAGATTCTGGAGACCCTGCGTCAAACGTATTGCGGCAAGATCGGGTGCGAGTACATGAACATCCAGCACCCGGAGCAGAAGCGCTGGTTGCAACAGCGCATGGAGCCGGAAGCCAACAACTGGCCGTTTGATGCGGACAAGCGGAGCTGGGTATTGGAGCGCTTGATGGCGGCCGAGGAATTTGAGCACTTCCTGCACTCCCGCTTTGTGGGGCAGAAGCGCTTCTCGCTGGAGGGTTCCGAGACCGCAATCGTTATCCTGGATGAGATCCTGGAGCGGGCTGCACAGGAGGGGGCTCGCGAGGTGGTCGTCGGGATGGCGCACCGCGGGCGGCTGAATGTGCTCGCCAATGTCGTCGGCAAGCCGCTGGAGCAGATCTTCTCTGAGTTTGAAGGCGATCCGGACCCCGCCAGCATGCAGGGATCCGGCGATGTGAAATATCATCTGGGCGCCACCGGCGTGCATCGCACACGCGCCGGACTTGAGATCGGCGTCGCCGTCGCCCCCAATCCGAGTCACCTGGAAGCCGTAGACGCGGTGGTCGAAGGCATCGTGCGCCCCAAACAGGATCGTCTGGGTGATAAGGAACGGAAACGCATCATCCCCGTCCTGGTTCATGGCGACGCCGCCTTCGCCGGCCAGGGCGTTGTGGCCGAAACGCTCAACCTGTCCCAGCTTGAGGGTTATCACACGGGCGGCACCGTGCACGTCATCATCAACAACCAGATCGGCTTCACCACGTCCCCCCAGGAAGCGCGGTCGTCGCCATACTCGACCGACGTGGCCCGCACCGTGCAAGCCCCCATCTTCCACGTCAATGGCGACGATCCGGAGGCCGCGATTCGGGCCGTGCAGGTGGCCTTCGATTACCGCCAGCGCTTCAGTAAAGATGTGGTCATCGACATGTTCTGCTACCGCCGCCACGGCCACAACGAGGCGGATGATCCCAGCTACACCCAGCCGATCCTGTATCGCAAGATTGAGAACCACCCGTCGGTTGCGGAACTCTACTCGGAGCGGCTGGCCTTGGACGGCGTGATCTCCACCGAAGACGCCGGCCGGCTTCGAAAGCAGGCCCGGGATAGGCTTTCCGCGGCGTTCGAAGCAGCCCAGCGCCGGAGTGAACGGTTTCAGACGGAAGAACTGAGCTTCGTCGATGCCCCGGAACTGTCTGCGCCCGGGCCGAGCACCGGCCCGGATCTCTCTGTGCTGAGCCGGGTGGCGGAAGGCCTGTCAAGCTTCCCCTCCGGCTTTCGGCTTCACCCTAAACTCAAGCCCTTCGTCGAGCGCCGGCGGCAGGCGTTCCAGGCGGGCGGGCCTATCGACTGGGCGTTCGCCGAGGCGCTGGCCTTCGGAAGCCTGGTGGTCGAGGGGATCCCCGTGCGTTTGAGCGGCCAGGACAGCAGCCGCGGGACTTTCAGCCAGAGACACCTCGAATTCTCCGATTACGATTCGGGGCAGGTCTGGATGCCGCTGCGGCACATCGCTCCGGAGCAGGCCAGGTTCGACGTGTACGACAGCTCGCTCAGCGAGTATGCCGTGCTGGGTTTTGAGTTTGGCTACAGCGTCAGCGATCCGCTGACTCTGGTGATCTGGGAGGCGCAATTCGGGGACTTCTCCAATGGAGCGCAGATCATGATTGACCAGTTCATTACCTGCGCCGAAGACAAGTGGGGGCAGCCGAGCGGACTCGTCCTGTTGCTCCCGCACGGGTACGAAGGCCAAGGGCCGGAGCACTCCAGCGCCAGGATCGAGCGTTTTCTCACCCTCTGCGCCGGTAACAATATCCAGGTGGCCAATTGTACGACGCCGGCGCAGTATTTCCATCTGCTCCGGCGCCAGATGCTGGGCGGCAAGGATCGCCGGGGTGTCCGCAAGCCCCTGATCATCTTCACCCCCAAGAGCCTGCTGCGGCATGCGCAGGCCGTATCGCGCGTGGAAGAACTGACCTCCAGCCGTTTCCAGGAGGTGTTGGATGACCCTGGCGTGGAAGCGGGCGCGGTATCCCGTTTGTTGCTCTGCTCGGGCAAGATCTATTACGAGCTGGCCGCGGCCCGCGACCAGCGCAGGGCCGGGCACGTGGCCGTCGTGCGCGTGGAGCAGCCCTATCCGTTCCCCGCAGACGGCTTAGGTCAGATCTGCGAGAAGTATGCGCGTGCGCAAGAAGTGATCTGGGTCCAGGAGGAGCCCCGAAACATGGGCGCCTGGCGGTTTATGCGCGAACGCATCTTCCCGCTGCTGGAGCCCACCGGGAGGAGCCTGACTTACGCGGGCAGGCCCGAAAGCGCAAGTCCCGCTACGGGGTCGCACAAACGTCATTTGGCCGAGCAGGCTGCGGTGATCGAAGATGCGCTCACTCCCGCAAGCCTGCGCAAGAACACGATTCGCGTTGTCCCAAAGCGCAAGGCGTTGTAGGAGTCGTCAAAGAAAGGCGGCCGGTTCCGCCGTCCCGTCCCGGCTTGATCTCCGGGCCGGCCGTCTGCGTAGCCGCGTCGCCTGTCTTCAGTGCCGGAAATGCCGGATGCCCGTGAATACCATCGCCAGGCCCAGACGATTGGCCGCCGCGATGACCTCTTGATCCTTCACCGAACCTCCCGGCTGTATGACCGCGGTGATGCCGTGCCGGGCGGCTTCCTCGACCCCGTCCGGAAACGGGAAGAACGCATCGGAGGCAAGCACGCTTCCCTGTAAAGGCAGGAGCGCCTTCATCGCCGCAACCTTCACGGAATCAACCCGGCTCATTTGACCCGCGCCCACCGCAGCCGTCTGCCCGGCACGGGCAAAAACAATGGCGTTGGACTTGACGTGCTTGCAGACCTTCCAGCCGAACTCGAGCGCGGCCCATTCCTCCTCGCTCGGCGCCCGGTCCGTCTTGACCTGGATTGCAGAGCGCTCCAGCTTGTGCAGATCCGCCGTCTGAACCAGGTACCCGCCGCTGATGGACTTGATCGCCAGCGTCTCCATCCCCGGTTGGGTTACCTTCAGAAGGCGCAAATTCTTCTTGGCGGCAAGGATCGACAGGGCCCTGGCGCTGTAGTCCGGAGCCGCGATCGCCTCAATGAAAGTCTTGGATATCTCCAGCGCTGTGTCCTCTTCCAGCGGGCGGTTGAAAGCCAGCACCCCGCCGAACGCCGAAACCGGGTCGCACTCGATGGCCCGGCGGTAGCTTTCCGACTGAGACGCCGCTTCGGCGCAGCCGCACGGGTTCGTATGCTTGATGATGGCCGAAGCCGGCGAATCAAACTCCATCACGAGCTGCCAGGCAGCATCCAGATCAACGAGGTTGTTGTAGGAAAGCTCCTTGCCCTGGAGTTGCTGGGCGCCGGCAATCCCCTGCTTCCGGTCCGAATAGAGCGCCGCCGACTGGTGAGGGTTCTCGCCGTATCGCAGAGGCAGCGCCATCGGGGCCCGCAAATCGAGCAGCGGCGGCAGTTCGGACTTGCTGTCTTCGAATCTCCCTTCCTCCACGCGGATCCGGGCCAGCCGGGCGCTGATCGCGCGATCATAGTCCGCCGTCAGGCGAAACGCCTTCTGAGCGAGCCGCCAGTGCGTGGCCAGCGAAAGTGACCCCCCGCCCGACTTCATCTCTTCGATGAGCGAGCCATAATCGTCCGCCGAGACAACTACGGCCACATCCTGGTAATTCTTGGCCGCGGCGCGAATGAGGGTCGGTCCCCCGATGTCGATATTCTCGATTAATTCAGGGATCTCAATGCCTTCTTTGGCCGCCGCTGCTTCGAAGGCGTAAAGATTCACCACCACCATGTCGATTTGCGGAATCCCGTGTGCCTCCAGGGCCTTCACGTGCTCCGCATTGGACCGGATGGCGAGCACGCCCCCCGCAATGCGAGGGTGTATCGTCTTCACGCGGCCGTCGAGCATCTCGGGAAAACCGGTCACATCGGATACGTCGCGAACGGAAACCCCGGCTTCCCGCAGGAGGCGGGCCGTGCCCCCGGTCGAGAGAATCTCAACCCCGAACTGCTCCAGACCGCGGGCAAAGTCCGCAATCCCCGTCTTGTCGGTCAGGCTGATCAATGCGCGCTGAATTTTGGGCATGGCCTTTCATTTTGCCACTATTTCGAGGGCAGCCGGCCGCCGCTGGCTTCCCGGCGGCGCGGGGCTGCCCCTCCGGGCCGCACGTTACCACTCGGCGACGGAACCGTCTTCGTGGAAAACCCGCGCCATGGCTCTGGTGCCCGCGAACGGGTACTTCTTCAGCGCGTCCTCGCTGAGTTCGAAGCCGAGGCCGGGCCGGTCCGGCAACGGAAACCGTCCGCCGGCCATCCGCATCGCCGGGAAGCCGAACCACTCCTGCCAGATCTTGTCTTCGGTCCGCGGCGTCACTCCCGAGCATACTTCTTGGACCAGGAAGTTCGGCATAGCCGCATCTACGTGCAGCGTGGCGATTCCGCCGATCGGCCCTTCGCAGGAATGCGGCGCCATCGAGATCCCCGTGGCATTCGCCATGGCTCCCACTTTCCACAAAGCGGTGATTCCGCCCACGTGATTGATATCCACTTGAAGGATGTCTACCACCCCCATCTCAATCAGCTCCCGGCAGCCGTAAGAGGCCACCAGCCTTTCGCCGGTGGCGATGGGTGTGGTGGAGCGGCTGGATACGCGCGCCATGGCCCGCGCGTTTTCCGGCGGGCATGGCTCTTCGACGAACAGCAGGTTCAGTGGCTCCAGTTCCCTGACCAGGATCGAGGCCACCGTCGCGCTCGGCTTGGCATGGAAATCGACGGCAATATCGATATCCGGCCCGAGAGCCTCGCGGATCATGCCGATCTGCCGCACCGCGCGATCGATCTTGGCATGCCGTTCGAGCCACTCCCAGTATCCTGGCAGGCCGGTCTTGAAACAGGAGACTCCCTGCTCCTGCGCCGTCTCGCGAAGCTTCAGCAGTTGCTCTCTGGTTCCGGCGCTGGCGTGATAGTAGCCGCGAACGCCCCGCGAGTCGAATGGGCCGCCAAGCAGCTTGTAGACCGGCATGCCGAGTATCTTGCCTCGCAGATCCCAAAGCGCCTGGTCAATCCCCGAAATCGCCGAACCCATCACCGGGCCGGCGCGATAGAAGCTGTGTACGTACATCGACTGCCAGAGATGCTCCACTTGCATAGGGTCCGCGCCGAGGATGTGCTCCCGGAAGTCGTTAACGCAGGCGATGGTGGCCCCCGCTTTCCCCTCCAGCGTGGCTTCGCCCCATCCCACCAGCCCCTCGTTCGTCTCCAGCTTCACAAAGACATAGGGACGGTCCGATTTCGGCGTGATCGAAACGCCGATCGCCTTCATCTCCGTGATTCGAACCTTCGACCCGATGGAGTCAAATGGCCCCGGAGCCGGCGCTCCCATCTGTGCCTCTGTCTCTTCCAAAGCGCACGCACAACCCGCCCAGGTAGCGCGGCCCATAGCCAGCGCGGCTGCCATCCCGCCGAGCCATTCCCTTCGTCTCATGCTTCACCTCCCCGGTATTTCTCCAAGACTGCCTCACTCAGGGAAATGCCCAGACCCGGCCCGGCGGGAACCGGAACGAAACCGTCGCGTGCGATCTCGATCGCGCCTCCCGCCATCTCCATCCGCATCCGGCGATCCTCCTCCGCTTCCGGCTGAGGGATCTGTTGAATGTAGAAGTTCGGCAGGGATGCCGCCAGGTGTAACGCCGCCGCGGTCGCCACAGGGCCGCCGTCATGATGCGGGGCCACAGCCACGTAATAGGTTTCGGCAAGCGCGGCCATGCGGCGGATGCCGGTGATCCCGCACGCCGATACGTCGGGCCGAATCACGTCGATCGCGTCCTCCCGGAGCAAATCCTGAAAGACCGCGGCGCTTCGGATCGTTTTGCCGAAACCGACAGGCGTTACACTCTCGGCCGAAATCTTCTTCACCGCGCTCAGGCTTGACAAGGCGCATGGCTCGTCGAACCAGAGGAGATGGAACTTCTCCATCTCCGCGGCTGCCACAGCGGAATCTCCCGGAGAGAGCGCGCCGCCTCCCCCCAGCACAAAGTCGGCGTTTCCGCCGCCCGCCTCGCGCAGCGCCTCCAAACGTTTTCGCAAGGCGAACACCCATGCCTGACCCTGGTTGCGCGACGGAGCAGGGGGAACCGGCGCAACAAAGGCGCGATACCCCCCGTCCATGGCCCGTTTGAGCGAGGCCAGCAGAGCGCTGTCCGAATCGCCGGCCAGCGGCGTCATCACGCGGACTTTGAACCGCGTCGGCCCCCCCAGAATCTGGTGCACTGGCGCGCCGGCCGCTTTGCCGACGATGTCCAGCAAAGCCATATTCAAGGCGCCCGCCAGATCAACCGAACCTTCCAGCCCGCGCGCGAGGACCTCGTAAGCCGTTGCCGGCGAGCCTGCGACAACCCGTCGTGCCAGTTCGAGCTCGGCGCCGCCCGCCCCGGAACACTCTCCATAGCCCGTCAAGCCCGATTGGGTTCGCAGCCGCAGAATCGTATAGCGCCGCCCCGACGCCGGCTCCCGCACCGGGTGCAGCGTCACTTCACGGATCAGCAGAGCCGCTTCGCTGCTCGCCGACCCGGCGGACCGCGCCTGCATCGCCGCCAGCCTTGCTCTTCGGATCGCGACATTCCCGAGCATCCTGCCCGCCTCCCTGCGGTAGAACGATTCTATCTGCGGCGGCGGCGCGCGGCAACAGCACACCGCTTCCGTGGTCCTCCTTCTTGTGGGATTCGATTCCATCCCGTGACGTCGGCGCAAAATGTGCGCCGTTCCGCCGCGAAATCACGCCGGGTACGAGTGGCGCGGGCGGCGGGATTCCGCCTTGAACCTGCGCCAGGCAACTCTTGCTAGACTGCCAGTTGAGAGTTCCAACTCAGTGATGCCACGCCGGGAGTACTTCTGTGTCGCCGCCCTGCTGGTATTGGGCGCGTGCCGGGGGGGCGGGCGGGAACCCGCTATCGGCGAGGGATTCGTGGTCGCCAGCGAGCTGAATCTGCACCAGGATTTGGGAATCGGGCAGCCCGTTGTGGCCGTGGCGCGCCACGGCGAGCGCCTGGAAATCCTTGCCCGGCGCCGGCGGTTCGTCAGAGCCCGGACCGCATCCGGCGCCACGGGCTGGACCGACGGCAACCTCCTTTTCTCGCTGGAGGAGATGGAACAGCTCCGCTCGCTTGGCCGCTGGGCCTCCGCCCGCCCCCCCCAGGGCCAGGCCACGGTGTTTGAGCCGTTGAACGTTCACACTTCACCGGCCCGCGGCGCGCCCACCTTCCAGCAAATTCGGGAAGGGCAGAGCGTCGCCGTTGTGGGACATAAGCTGGTGTCCGCCGATGACCGAAGCGAGGACTGGTCCCTGGTGGTCCTGCCGGAAGCCGTGGCCGGCTGGGTGCTGACTCGAAGGCTATTTATGAGCGTTCCGGATGAAGTGGCCCAATATGCCGAAGGACGGCGCATTATGGCCTACTTCCCGGTGGGCGAGGTCCGCCACGGGGAGCAGGTCAAACGCAACTGGCTTTGGGCCACCATTGCCCGGGGAGGCCAGCCCTTCGAGTTTGACAGCCTCCGTCTTTTCGTCTGGAGCTTGCGCCGCAACCGCTACGAAACCGCCTTCATGACACGCAATCTGAAGGGTTACTATCCCATTGAGGTTTCCCCCGAAGAACCGCGGGGCGCGTATCGCTTCACCTTTGTGGCGCACGAGAAAGACGGGCCGCCTCTCCGGCTCACCTACGTCTTTGAGGGGCAGCGGGTAAGGCTCGTGTCGCGGACTCCCGTGAGTGAACGGCCCCCGGCGGAGCCTCCGGTGACGGTTGCCCCCGCCGCTTCAGAGCCTCCTGCTGGTTTTTTCCGCCGGTGGAAACAAGGCCTGACGGGGTTCTTCCGCAAACGATCCAGCCGCTGAGCCCGTCCCTGGGATGCAACGGCGTCATGCCCCGGTCGGATGCACCCGGTCCATTGCCAGGAACTCCTGGATGTGGGGATGATCGCACCCTTCCAGGTCCTGAACCGGGCCAAAGTAGATCACCTTGCCTTCGTGCAGCACCACCACCCGGTCCGCCACGTTTCGCATCAGGTCCAGGTCGTGGGTCACAACCACCGAGGTCAGCCGCAACTGGCTCTTCAAACGAAGCATCAGGTTCGTCAGAAGCTCCGACATGATGGGATCGACCATGGTCGTGGGTTCGTCATACAGAATGCACTCCGGTTGGGCCGCCAGCGCCCGGGCGATCGCCACCGCGCGGCGATACCCGGTCGAGAGATCCGAGGGGTATGCCTCCTTGTATTCCAGCAGCCCGACCATCGAGAGCAGCCCGTCCACAACCTCTTCCCGGTTGGCGGCATCGTAGTCTTCCCGCAACTCCAGAGAGAACAAGATGTTCTCCCCGATGGTGAGTGAATCGAACAGTGCGCCGGACTGGAACACCAAAGTCACCTTCCGCCGCACGCGGCGAAGTTCCCGCTCGTTCCAGTCCGTAATGTCCTCGTGAGCCACGATGACCCGGCCTTTGTCGGGCTTCAAAAAACCCATGATGTGGGCCAGACTCACTGACTTGCCGACGCCGCTCCGCCCGATGATGGCCACCGTTTCGCCGGCATCCACATGAAAACTGACGTCGTCCAAAACCGGGGCATCGAACGTCTTATATACGTGGCGGAATTCGATGTAGTGCGGGAATTGTTCGCTCATGGCCAATGGCGGCCCGCTCCGTGCAACAATAAAAATGTTAGCATCTGGACCGGTTTCCGTTCCTGGAGAAGCGAGCCGCCTTTATAATTGGGGAAAACACGCGAATGCAATTTTGTCTTAAATTGTGCGGCGCGGCGGCGCTGGCGGTGATGGCCACGGCCAGTTCGGCGGCCGAATCTTCGGCGATTGCGAAGTCCGTTGTGAAGATCGACCGCCGCACGGGACGGCTGGTCCGCGTCGTGGTCCCCGCGCCCGGGGCCAGACCCGCGCCCGGAACGCCACAGGCGGAGAGCCTCATTGAGGCCATCGACGCCGCGGCCCGGCAACATGCGCTCGATCCGGCGCTGGTGCATTCGGTGATCGAGACCGAGAGCAACTACAATCCTTTCGCGCTGTCCCCCAAGGGCGCGGAAGGCCTGATGCAATTGATGCCCTCGACGGCGCGGCGGTTCGGCGTCGGGAATTCCTTTAATTTTGCGGAAAACCTTCAGGGAGGGGTGCGGTACTTGCGGTATCTTCTGGATCTTTTCCGGAATGAACAGCTTGCCGTGGCGGCTTACAACGCCGGCGAAAAGGCGGTGATTCGCTACGGAGGAGTCCCGCCTTACAAAGAGACCCGGGATTACGTGCGGAAGGTGACCAGCCGCTACGAAATCAAGCGCCAGGCGGCATCGGATACGGCCTCGGCGTCGCGGCCCCAAGAGCCGGAATACCGTCCGGTCGAGTGGGCCGTCGATCCCGAGGGGAACCTGCTGATTTTCACGAGGTGAGCTGGTGGCTTCCGGAGGTCGGTGGAGAGCGTGGGGTGGAATCGCAGGATGGGTCTTGTGCTGCGCCTCAGCGGTCCTGGCTTTCCAGGGATCCACGGCCGGCCCGCTAACCGTCCAATCCATCCGTTTCTGGTCGCTCGAAGACGCCACGCGGGTTGTGGTTGAGGTCAACGGGGACTTTCAATACCGTTTTGACCGCCTTGCAAACCCGGAACGCATTTACTTCGATATCGCCGGGGCGAAGCCGGCTCTAAGCAAGGAGAGAATTCACACGATCCCTGTGGGAGACGCGCTCCTCCAGCAGATCCGCGTATCGGAAACGCAGCCCAACGTCACCCGGATTGTCCTGGATCTGAACCAGAGGGCGGAATTCACCGCCGCCATGCTCGCCAACCCTGCCCGCCTGGTCATCGAACTGAAGCCGCCGGCCCGTCAGGCAAGCGAGTCGAAGAAGCTCGGGGCGGCCGCGCAAACCGCCGGAGCGGGACAGCCGCCCGCCGCGACTGCCCCGGCAGCGGAGACTCCAAAGCAACCATCCGCGGCTGCGGCCAAGGCTGCCTCCGGTAACCCGCCCTCGGTTCCCCCTGCTCCCGCGACGGCGGAGCAGCGCGTGCCTGTTCCCGCCAAGCGTGGCCAGACCGCCCCCAATTCCCTGGTCCGGGCCCTCGGGCTGAAACTGGGACGGGTGGTCATCGATCCCGGCCATGGCGGTCATGATACCGGGACCATTGGCCCCACGGGCCTCATGGAGAAGGACTTGGTGCTGGACATCGCGCTGCGGCTGGGCGCGCTGATCGAAGAGCGAATGGGAGCGGAGGTGTTCTACACGCGCAAGGAAGATACCTTCATTCCCTTGGAGGCTCGTACGGCTTTCGCGAACGAGCAGAAGGCCGACCTGTTCCTTTCAATCCACGCCAACGCCGGCGTTCCGTCCGCCACGGGCTTCGAGACCTATTTCCTCAGCTTCAGTACCGCGAAGGCCGACCTCGATGTGGCCGCGCGCGAGAACGCCAGTTCTGAACGCAGCATCCACGAACTGGAGAGTCTGATACAGAAGATCCTCCAGAAGGATAAAGCGGATGAGTCCCGCGAATTCGCGGCCGCGGTCCAGTCGTCTCTTTACAAAGAGATGGTCAAGGTCAACAAGCAGATCCGGGACCGCGGAGTGCGCCGCGCGCCCTTCGTGGTGCTGATCGGCGCCTCGATGCCATCGATCCTGAGCGAGATCGCCTTCTTGAGCAACCCGCGCGAGGAGCGGCTGCTGAAGCAGGAAAGCTACCGCCAGCGGCTTGCGGAGGCGCTCTACAGAGGTGTTTCCCAGTACGCCTCCACGCTGAGCCAGTTTCAGATCGCGGAACAGAAGCGCCCCTGAGGCGCGCCCCGTCATCCGGTAAGCTGAATACATGAAGGTTCTGGCTTTTCGACACGTTCCCTTCGAACACCTGGGATTGATTGCCCCGGCGCTGGATTCCGCCGGGCTCGAGGTGAGGTACGTCGATTCGTTCTTGGGGCAGGCGGAGCAGGTCGCGGTAGAAGACGCCGCGGGGTTCGTCTTCATGGGCGGGCCCATGTCGGCCAACGACAATCTCGGCTATCTCCTCGCCGAACTGAGACTCATCGAGCAAGCGCAGCGGGCCGGCAAGCCGGTCCTGGGAATCTGTCTGGGAGCGCAATTGCTCGCAAAGGCGCTGGGCGGCAGGGTCTACCGCAACCCGGTCAAGGAGATCGGCTGGTATCCCATCTGGTGGACCCAGGCCGCTGTCTCCGATCCGTTGCTGGCGGGATTAGACGGTTCCGAATTGGTCTTCCATTGGCACGGCGAAACCTTCGACCTGCCCGCCTCCGCCGTCTGGCTCGCCCGCTCGGAGCGCTGTGACCACCAGGCCTTCCGGGTGGGGGACAATGGTTACGGATTCCAGTTCCACCTCGAGGTTACCCCGGAAATGATCGAAGACTGGGTCCGGCAGGATCTCAACTCCAATGATGTCAAGGAGTTAGAAAGTCAAATCGACCCCTTCAGCAACGCCGTCCGCCTGCGCGAACTCTCGGCGCTCGTCTTCGGCCGCTGGGCCAACATGGTCCTGGAAGCGAACCATTAGCCGGCGGATGCCGTGCGGTGCGGTGTGTTTTCCGCGACTCCAACACTTACGCCCTCCCCGTTGCCTCTTTGTAGTTCCTTGCAAGAAAGTGCTTGATTTTCGCCTTTTTCTGCCTTAAAATCGCTAATCGATGACGGGCTGGGGGTCTGAAGCAGGGGGTTTGAGGTAACCGGCACACTCCAGAGCCCGGAATCGAGTAACGGGAATTCGACAACTTATGAAAGCAGGGAGGGACGAGAATGCGTACACTGCGGATTCTCTTCACTCTGGCCACGTTGTCAGCGATTGCTGGCGGTTCTCTGATGGGCCAGAGCACGTTCGCAACTATCACCGGGGTTGTTACCGATCCCACCGGAGCAGTCGTGGTGGGAGCAACTGTGGAAGCAACCCAAACTCAAAGGAACTTCAAGTACACGGCGCAGACCAATGAGGCGGGCCAGTATACCCTGGCCAACGTCCTCGACGGCAACTACACGGTCGTGGTCAAGGCGGCCGGTTTTCAAGAATTCCGCGCGGAGAATCTGATTCTTTCCGCGCGTGACATCCGCCGCGTGGACGCCAAACTGGCCTTGGCCACGGCTACGACGTTGGTGGAAGTGTCGGGAGGCGCCACGCTGATCGAAACGGAGTCTGCCAGACTGGCGGATACCCGCAGCCGTGAGGTGATGCGCGCGCTCCCCTTGACGCTGCGGCGCGCCTGGGACTACTTCACTCTTACGCCGCAATTCGAGCGCACCGGCGGTTGGAACCTGAGGCTGGCCGGCGCGGGAGAACTTCAGGCGGAGGCGACGATGGATGGAACCACCCTGGCGCAAGCCTGGGGCGCGCCGATCGGCCCGCTCATGGACCGAACCGAACTCGTTCAGGAGATGAGGGTCGACGTCGCGCAAGCCAACGCGGAATCGGCCACGATGGGCCAACTGACGTTGATCAGCCGTTCCGGCAACAACAACTTCCACGGAACCGCCGCGCTTTATTACAGCAACAATGACCTCAATAGCCGCAACCCCTTCAGCCTGACCAAGAACAAGGGCTGGGGCTACCAGTGGGTCTTCGGCGCCGGCGGCCCCGTCTACCTGCCGAAGGTCTACAACGGCAAGAACCGGACGTTCTTTTTCTGGAACCTCGAGATCGCCACAGGGCCGGTGTCGCCCTTCACGGTGCAGCGCGTTGTTCCTTTGAACCGCTGGCGGGCGGGGGACTTCTCGACTTACACGACGGCTCTCCGTGATCCGCTCAACAACAACGCGCCCTTCTCCGGCAACATCATTCCAGCGGGACGGATCAACCAGACAGCCAAGAAATTTCAGGACATGTTCATCCCGGATCAGAACACCGGCAACCCGGATGTGCTGATCGCCGGCAGTCCAACCTACCTGCGCACGTTTCCCGGGCTGCCCTTTGTCAAACAGCCGACCATGTCCGAGCGCGTTGACCACCGCCTGTCGGACAAGCAGTTCATTTTCGGCCGCTACACTTCCGTCCGTTGGAATAACAACCGGCCGGAGACCACGTTCCGGGAACTGACGCCCAAGCGCCAGAACTACCGCAAGATGGATGCCCTTACAATGGCGCACACGTACACCTTCCGCCCCACCCTGCTCAATGAGTTCCGGTACGGATTGAGCAGCCAGCGGTGGCCCCAGACCTCCGCCTGGGAAGGCTGGAAGATCGTCAAGGATCTGGGCTTCATCGGGCTTGCGCCGAATCTCCCGGAGGTGAACGGTCTCCCCAGCGTCAGCTTCCAGCGCAGCGGCGTGGCTGGCGTCAGCAGCACAGCGGAGTGCAACCCTTGCGACCAGCACTACGTGCACTCCTTCACCGACAACGTGAGCTGGTTCCGTGGCAAGCACGACTGGAAGTTCGGCTGGACGGGGATCCGTTCAAGACAGCAGCAACTCTCCCAAAGCGGTTCCCTGTTCGGCAGCTTTAACTACAGCGGAGATTTCAGCGGCTTGGACTATGCCGACTTCCTTCTGGGCATTCCCGCCAGCATGTCCCGGGCGTTTCCGGCTGTTCAGGTGAACCGGAACCGCTGGAACCAGGGATTCTTCGTGCAGGACACCTTCCGGCCGAATCCAAAACTGACCCTGACCTTGGGACTGCGCTGGGATGCGGCCCTCACCTGGACCGAGGACGACAATCGTCTGGCCGTGTTCGACGACAAGACCGGCAAGATCGTCATCCCGGATGCCAGCAAGAATCTGGTCAGCCCCCTGATGCCCACCGGCTACATTGACATCATCGGCGCCGGCGCGGCGGGGTACCCTGGAAAGACTCTGGTAAAGAACGACCTGAACAATTGGCAACCCCGTCTGGGTTTTGCCTATCGTCCCTGGGGCAACAACACTGTGTTTCGCGGCGGCTTTGGCATCGCCTACAACACCGGCCCCAGCGGCGTCTCCACGGGACCGGTGGTTCCCTATGTGATCAATGAGCCAGCCTATACGAACCCGGCGTCAAGTCCTCTGGTATGGCCCGTCGTCTTCCCAACGACCGGCAGCGGAGGTCCCTCCACAGTGAGCATCCCCGGCGCGCTCGTCGGCGACGTCCAGATCCCGCGCGTGATTCAGTACTCGCTGACCATCGAGCACCAGCGCTGGAACACCGGCTTCATGATCGCTTACAACGGAAACGGAACCCGGAACAACACCTACTCCCTGGCGATCAACCGGCCTCCCATCGACAACCAGCTCTACATCAACAAGGTCCGGCCGTTCCCCAAATATCCGGATATCAGCCGGACGGAGAACGGCGCCGGCCATCAGTATCACGCCTTAACCTTGCAGGCAAACCGCAAGATGAAGGGCGGACTTCACTACCAGACCTACTTTGTATGGGCTAACGACATGACGGACGAGACGACGCCGGAAGATCCCGGCAACCGGCTCAGAGAGAAAGCGCGCCACGACCGGCAGGCCAAACTCCGCTATTCGGCCAACGCCATCTACGAGTTCCCGTTCGGCAAGGGGCGCAAATATGGCAGCGCCTCCCACTGGCTGGTCAACGGAGTCCTGGGCGGCTGGCGGCTTTCCACAATTGTGGCTTTGGAGAGCGGCCGCCCATTGACGGTTTCCTGGACCGGCCCGGATCCGACAGGCACCCGCTACACCACAAGTTCCACGCGTCCGAATGTGACGATTCGGCCGGACGTGCTTCGCAGCTTCACTGTCGACAATCCAAACCAGTACAAATGGTTTGACGCGACCGCCTTCGCCGCTCCCCCCATCGGCCGTTACGGAACCGCTGGCCGGGGCATCCTGATCGGACCGGGCACGCGCGTAATGCACAACTCCGTGGCCAAGGAGTTCCCGGTCAAGGAGTACGCAACCGTGCGTTTCGAAGTTTTGGCCCGCAACACTCTCAATCACCCCAACTGGGGGAACCCGAACACTACCATTACCAGTGCCGGTGTGGGCGGGATCACGAGTGTCATGGACCTGAACACCAAATTCGACGCCTCCACGCCCCGTGAGGTGCAACTGCACCTTCGCATAGAGTGGTAAGCGGCTGACCTGCTGGGTGCTTTTCGCGGGCCTGCCTCCGGACTCACCGCCGGGGCAGGCCCGCTTCCCTTTTGCCTTGGCTGCGGTTTACAATCCACCGGGGTGAACACTTCATGAATCGCCGGGATTTCCTCTCCGCAACTTCCACAAGCTTTCTCGCGGCATCGGCGCCAATCTTAGTTCCTGCCTTTGTGCTCGGGCGTCAGGGTTCTGTTCCGCCGAGCGACAAGATCACGATGGGCTTCATCGGCGTCGGCGGCCAGGGCTCAGGCCATGTCCGCGGATTCCTCCAACATCCCGATGTCCGCGCCCTCGCCATTTGCGATGTCCGCGAATCCGCGCGCCTGAGCAACAAGCGCGCTGTGGACGCGGCTTACGGTGACAATACCTGCGCGGTTTACAACGATTTCCGGGAACTTCTGGCGCGCCCGGACATCGACGCCGTTCTCATCGCCGTGCCAGACCATTGGCACGTGCTGATCGGACTGGAAGCCGCGCGCCGAGGCAAGCACATGTATTACGAGAAGCCGTTGGCCCTGACCTTGGCGGAGGCAAAGGCCATGCGAGCCGCCGTTAAGCGGTACGGCGTCGTGTTCCAGTTTGGGACGCAACAGCGCTCCAGTCATTACTTCCGCCACGCCTGCGAACTCGCCCGCAGCGGACGGTTGGGACGCCTGGAGTCCATTCTCGTGGGATCCGCCAGTTTCACCCCCATCCCCAATCAGCCTCCGCAGCCTGTGCCTCCCGGCCTGGATTACGACATGTGGCTTGGACCGGCGCCCTGGACCCCCTATTGCGAAATCAAATGCACACGGCAGTTCACGCTGATCTACGACTATTCCCTGGGCTGCCTCAGCGGCGCTTGGGGGATTCACGATATCGACTTCGCCCAGTGGGTCAACGACGCCGATCATACGGCGCCCATTGAGATCGAGGGCGCCGGCGTGATCCCGGAAGAAGGGATCTACGACACACCGATCACCTGGGAGGTGGAGCAACGTTACGCCAACGGCGTGACACTGATTCACGCCGATCGCTATACGGCTCTCAAGCGCGAACCCCGGAAGTTCAGGCCCAACATGGGCACACTGGTTCAGGGCTCCGAAGGCTGGGTGTGGGTCAGCCGTCAGGGGATGTGGTCTGAGCCGGCTTCCTTGGTGGGCGCGGTGGTCCGCCCCGATGAGGGCAAGGTACTGTTCAGCAACGATCACAGGCGAAACTTCCTGGATGCCATTCGTTTCGGAACCCCGCTTCTCTCTCCCATCGACGCGGCCTTCAACGCCGAGGTCGCCTGCCAGCAGGCCGACATTGCCATCCGCCTCGGACGTAAGCTGCGCTGGGATCCGGCCAAAGAGGTCTTCGAGGGCGATGAATCCGCCAATCGGATGCTCTCCCGCTCCATGCGCAGCCCGTGGCATCTCTGAGGCGGCGGTGCATCAGGCTCCAGAGGGGCGGACGGTCACCCCGGGGCGTCGCCACAGCCTCGGCTCTTCCCCGCCGCGGATCTCGGCGCCCCGCAAGTGTGCCGGCGGCCTGTCAAGCGCGGGTGCGCAGGTCACGCCAGAAATCGAAATAAGCCATTTATTATCAATAATATGACATCGCCTTCCTATCCCCCCGCAAGACCGGCGCTCACGGCTTGCGGCTCTGCCACAGTGGCCTGAGTCTGGACCAGCCATCGCGTCACCAAAGCGCCACAGCCCAATCGCCCTCGGCGGCTTGGGCGTACTGGTCGTCCCCACGGCTCGCTGAGGTCACGCAGCGGCAGAGCAAATCGAAAAAATACCTTTCTTTTGAGATACTTTTGCCTTAAAATCGACAATCGAGGATTTGCCTTTGGGGCGTCTGCCGCTGGACGCTCCGTGCCCGCCCCGCCGGTAGAAGACGGAGCTTCTTGCCACAGCTTTAGGAGGTCGAAGATGCAGTCACGCAGGATTCCCATTGTTCTGGTCGCGTCGCTCTTGGTTTTCGCGGGCGCGCTCTCTGGCCAGAGCACATTCGCCACCATCACGGGCGTCGTCACGGATCCCACCGGAGCCGTGATACCGAACGCAAGTATTGAAATCACCCTCGTCGCGAGGGACCAGAAGTTCACCGCAACTTCCAACGAGGTCGGAAACTATACCTTCGCGAACATCCCGAACGGCCGCTACTCCATGCTGGCAAAGGCGGCGGGGTTCCAGGACTTCCGCGTGGAAGACATCAACCTCGATTCGCGTGAGAACCGGCGTATAGATATCACTTTCGTCGTGGGCCAGGTGGGGACAGCAATCGAAGTTTCGGCCGGAGCTGCGTTGATCGAAACGGAGACCGCGCGGATCTCCCAAACCAAAGAGAGGGAAGTCATGCGCAATCTGCCCCTCTCGCTCCGCCGCGTGTGGGATTTTGTCACCATGACGCCCATGGTGGACAACAACAACTGGCAGTTCCGCCTGGGTGGTAGTCAGAGCAACCAGACGGACGCCACCATCGACGGCGCCAGCCTCGGCCTGGTGGGCGTAAATTTGCCCGGTCCCATCATGGATCGCAGCGACTTCATCGCGGAAATGCGCATTGACGTGGCGCAGACCGGAGCCGAGTCGGCTTCCATCGGGCAGGTTACGCTCGTCAGCCGCTCCGGAACGAATGCCTTCCACGGCACGGTGGCGGACTACTACGAAACGCCACGGCTAAAGGCTCGCAACCCCTTTTCCACCACTGGTGATCGGCAGCGGCTGCACGCCATGACCTTCGCGGCCGGCGGGCCCGTGTACATCCCCAAGATCTACAATGGCCGCAACAAGACCTTTTTCTTCCACACCACCGAAGCAAACTTCCAAAGCGGATTCGACAGTCTGATCAACAGGACCGTGCCTCCGGAATCCTGGAGATCGGGAAACCTCTCCAGCGTCACCGCCGCGATCAAGGATCCAGCCAACAACAACGCCCCGTTCTCAGGCAACATCATTCCAAAATCCAGGCTCAACTCCGTCACTCTGGCCCTCCAGGATCTGATGCCGCTGCCAAATTACGGCGACACCACGGTTTACGCAATCCAGAACTTCCGCGAGAACCGCAAGGGCACCACAAGCCACCAGCCCACAACCACGCAGCGCATCGACCATCGCATCTCGGATAGCACTCTGCTCTTCGGCCGGTGGACGGCCACGCGCTGGCTGCTCGACGGCATTCCTTCGGGGCTGCCTCTGGTCAGAGACAAGATGACGCGATCGCAGCGCAATTTGGACGCCGTCACCATCGCCATCACCCATTCCTTCTCGCCCGTGTTGCTCTACGAGTTCCGCTTTGGCATGTCCACCGACCGGAGTTTCGGATGGGGCATCATCGACGGCCCGGCCTTCGCCAAGCAGCTCGGTCTTCAGGGCCTGGCGTCTGGAATTCCGGAAAACGCTACCGGGATCTACTCGGCCAGCTTCAGCAATCTCACCATGAGCGCCCCGAGCGACTCCTCCAGAAGCGATAACGGCCAGTGGGGGCATAACTTCACGAACAATGTCACATGGATTCGCAACACCCACACCTGGAAGTTCGGCTACTACCTGAAGAGGGGCAACTACTACAGCCGGAACCACTCCAACATGTTCGGCTCTGGATCCTTCACCGGCAATTTTACCGGGCACGCGTATGCGGATTTTCTGCTCGGTATCCCCAGTTCCATGGGGCGAAGCTACCCGGCCCTCGCGCAAAGTGTGTCGCCTTACAGCCACGGGCTTTTTGTGACAGACGAGTGGAAGGTCAACCGCAAGCTGACCTTGACCGTGGGGCTGAGGTGGGACCTGTTCCTGCCGCAGGGAGAGGAGAACAATTATCTCTCGGTGTTCGATGTGGCATCCGGCAAGGTCGTTGTCCCGGACGGCATGCTCAGCAAGATCAGCCCGCTGATGCCGCTGTCCTACGTGGGAGTCGTGGAGGCATCCACAGCCGGCAGGCCCCAGCGCATGTACAGCGCCGACAAGAACAACTTCCAGCCAAGGTTCTCGCTCGCATACCGTCCTTGGGGGAACAACACGGTGTTCCGCGGCGGGGTCGGTCTCTACTTCAATCAGTCGGCGGCCGGCGCAAGCGCATCCAGCGTTCCTTACAACATCAGCCAGCCGAACTACACCAATCCCTCCACCGGTTTCCTGGTGCTGCCGCAGGTGTTCCCGTCGCAAGGAGCGAGCGGCCCCACTACGGTCAGCCTCCCTGGCACAGGCGATCCCAACCTCAAGGTGCCGCGAACTTTGCAGTCGAGCTTCTCCATTGACCACCAGCGCTGGGACATGGGCTTCCACATCGGCTGGGTTGGCACCTATCAGCGGCTCGGAACCTACGGGCGGAACATCAACCAGCCGCCGGTGGACACCCGTCTCTACATCCAGAAGTTGGATACCATTCCGTTCCCCAACTACCCGGCCATCAGCTACACGGAAAACGGAACCTCATACAACTACAATTCGCTGACACTCCAGGTCGAACGGCGCATGAAGCGTGGAGTCTACTACCAGGCATACTGGACCTGGGCTCGCGGCATCAGCACCGGTCTTGGGGAGGATGCCCGCTCGCCGTTCGAGCGCTTTGTGAATTCCGGCATCCCCACCAGCCGCTTCTCCGCGAATTTCATCTACGAATTGCCGTTCGGAAGAGGCAAGATGTGGGGCGCCAACTGGCATAAGCTCATCGACGGCATGTTCGGCGGTTGGCAGATCTCGAGCATCTTCGCCCTCCAGTCCCGGTCATTCCTCACTCCCAGTTGGAGCTTGCAGGATCCCTTCGGGACTTCCTATACCACAAGCAGCACTCGGCCTACTCGGAGCGTTCGGCCGAATCAGTTTGGCGACCCGAACGATATCGCCGAGCGGACGATTTACCGCTACTTCAACACCAGCGTCTTCTCTGCCCCGATCCCCGGTGTGCTCGGCAACGCTCAGGTTGGCGGCATCCGGGGAGTGCCCCTGAACACGATGCACAGCGGAATCTCAAAGTCGGTTGTCGTGCGCGAGCAACTCCGCCTTAAGGCGGAACTCCTCATGAACAACACCCTGAACCACCCCAACTACAATAATCCGAACACCACCATCTCCGGCACCAGCGCCGGCATGATCACGAGCGTAATGGATCGCAATAGCGTCCTCGATTCTGCGATTCCCCGCTTCTGCCAGATTCACATGCGCATCGAGTGGTAAGCGGAAATTCCGCTGGATTGCGTCCTCCCGGACCCGCTTCCGCCGATACGGCGGGGGCGGGTCCGCCCTTGTCCGCATCGCCCAAGGCACACGCCCTCGACAATCCCCCGCTCGGCGACGGCGGCTCGGCAGCCGGCTCGCAAACGAAGTATCCTAGGAACCAGGAGGCGGCCAACCCGCACACGGCCTGCTCCTTGTACAATCCATGGCTCTTGAGCGTTCCGCCGGAAGGAATTGAGCACCTTGATCATGAAACGATTAACGATTATCCCCTTCGTCGTTGCGTCCTTTACTTTCCTTTGCCCGTCTGCCCCCGCCCAGCCGCTGGCCCCCGAAATCCGCCAGCGGGTTGAGGCCGCCATTCCCAACAAAGCGCCCGTAAAGCCTCAGAGGCCTCGCAAGATGCTCGTGATAACGCTGAACATGCGCAACGGCAAGGAGTGGGCGGGCAACCACCCCAAGACCATTCCCGTCGCTAACTACGCTCTGGATCTGATGGGAAAGCGCACCGGCGCTTACGAGGCCACATTCAATAATGACCTCAACCAGTTGCGTTGGGAAAACCTTAGGAACTTCGACGCCATCTGCTTCAACAACGCCGAAGGCGTGCTCACGGACGACGCCGAGTTGCGCCGCTCGCTGCTCGATTTCGTGCGCAGCGGGAGAGGGTTCGTCGCCTTTCATAGCGGTGGCGGCGCGACCTTCGTGCAGTATCCGAAGTATGACCAGTTCCCGGAATTCGGGGAGATGTTCGGCGCCTACGAGGACGGCGGCCACCCTTGGCGCGAAAATGATCTGGTCACCATCAAGGTGGACGACCCAGCCAACCCCATCGTCGCCGCCTTCGGGGGCAAGAGCTTCCAGATTCGCGACCAGATTTTTCAATTCCGCCACGGCTACTCCCGCGAACGTCTGCGGATCCTCCTCAGCGTCGACACCGACAAGACGGATATGGACCCCAAACGCCGGTTTCTGCCGGAGCGCGCAGCCGACAAGGACTTCGGCATCGCATGGATCAAGCCGTACGGCCGCGGCCGGATTTTCTATAACGCCCTTGGCCACACCCCGGAAGTATTCTCTGATCCCAAACTGTTGCAGCACTTCCTGTCGGGCATCCAGTATGCCTTGGGCGATCTGAAGGTCGATGACAGCCCAAGCGCGAAGCCGGCAAGGAGGTGAGGTTCGATGCCTGGCCACAAGAACTTGACCCGGCGCCACATTCTGCGGCGTGCCGCTCTCGCCCTGCCCGCGGCCCCGCTGGTGGTGCGCGCCTCTTCTCTTGGCCTCGGGGGCGCTGTCCCGCCGAGCGACCGCGTCACGATGGCCTGCATCGGGACCGGCTGGATGGGGATGAATGACGTCAATAGCTTCCTCGATGAGCCTCTGGCCCAGGTCGTCGCCGTGTGCGATATCGACCGCCGGCACCTCGAGGAAGCCAAGGCCGCCGTCAAGGCAAAGTACGGCAACGATTCTTGCGCCGCGTATCACAATTTCGAAGACGTCCTGGCAAGGCAGGATATCGATGCCGTGATGCTGGCCGTCCCCGACCACTGGCACGGCGTACTTTCGGTAGCCGCGGCCAGGGCTGGCAAGGACATCTACGGGGAGAAGCCGCTGGCGCGATTCTTTTCCGAAGGCCTCGCCATCGTCGACGCCGTGGAACGTTACGGCCGTGTCTGGCAAACCGGAAGCTGGCAGCGCTCGGAAGCGCGCTTCCGGCAGGCTTGCGAGATCGTGCGCAACGGATTGCTCGGCAAGCCGAGCCGGGTCGAGGTTGTGTTGCCCGCCGGACTTCCCGACTTCGATGACCTCGGACATCTGGATACACCCTGCCCCCCGCCGCCCGAGTTGGACTACAAGCGCTGGCTGGGCCCCGCCCCAGACGCGCCCTACTGCCCGGCGCGTGTCCATAAAACCTGGAGGTGGAACCTTGACTACGGCGGCGGTATGCTTCTCGACTGGGTCGGCCACCATGTCGATACCGCCCATTGGGGACTCGGGCTGGATCACACCGGCCCCGTGGAGGTCGAAGCCACGGGCGAGTTTGTCTCGCCCAATCGCGTGTGGGACGCCCCCTCCGCCTTTACGGTAAAAGCCAGGTACGCTTCCGGCCTGGAAATGGTGATCGTCAACGAGGATGAGAAGACTCCTCGAGGCGTCAAGTTCATCGGCGAGGAAGGCTGGCTGTGGGTGGACCGCAGCGGCACGGATGCCGATCCGAAGAGCTTGCTGACAGCCCGAATTCCTCCTTCTGGCGTGCATCTCGAGGTCTCGCCAGGGCATTACCGCCAGTTCCTCCAATGCGTTCGTACGCGCCGCAAAACCTTGACTCCCCCCGCCGTGGCGCTGCGTTCAGCGACCCCCGGCTATCTTGGGCTCATCTCCATACTGGTCGGCAGGAAGCTCCGCTGGGATCCGGCCAGGCAGGAGATCGTCGGCGATCCCGAGGCCGCGCGGCTCCTCTCGAGGCCCGTCCGCGGCCCGTGGCATTTGTGAGGTTCTTCCATGCGTCTGACGATCATCCTCTCTGTCCTCCTCGCCGCCGCCTCCGGCTCGGCCCTGCCTGCCGCCGAACCGGATCTCGACGGCCTGGTATCCCAACTGGCGGCCTACGAGTACGGCCAAAGCCGCGCCGCGCTGAACGAATTGGATGCGCAGTTGCGGCAGTCGCAAGGCTCACGGCGGTTCGCCAGTGACTTGGAACGTCGTTTGATCAAACTCATCAGCGGCCAGGCTAGCCTTGCCGGAAAAGACGCCGCCTGCCGCTACCTCAGTCTCATCGGCACTGCGGAGTCTGTGCCCGCGCTCGCCCGCCTGCTAAGCTCCCCAGAAACAGTGGACATGGCCCGTTATGCCCTGGAGCGAATCCCATCTCCGTCCGCGGGGCAGGCTCTCAGAAACGCTCTGCTCAAGCTCAGCGGCGACCAGCAGATTGGCGTGATCAACAGCCTTGGCGCAAGACGGGACGCGGCTGCCCTGCCTGCGCTCAGCCGTCTGGCTCGCACGACGGACCTGTCCGTGGCCCGTGCCTCCGTGGCTGCGCTCGCTTCGATCGCTACCCCGCAATCCTGCGCTTTCATCGACTCCTTGAGCCCGGGCCCTCCCGCGCTCCGGGAACAGATTCTGGACTCCCGGCTGCGCTGCGCCGGCCTCGCTGCGTCGAGAGGTGACCGCAAGGGGGCCTTCGCTGCCTACCGGCGGCTCCACCTTCCTGAGAACCCTCTCATAATCCGCGCCGCAGCCCTGGAAGGGCTGGCGAAGCTCGACGCCAGGCAGGCGCGAGAGCCCTTGCTGGCGGCGCTGCGGGGGAACGAACCCGCCCTGCAAGCCTCCGCCATACGAGCGCTGGCCAAAGCCGAAGGCATGGATGGGATTGCCGTGCTGCGAGAGGAGTTCCCGAAACTCAGCCCTCGCGCACAGGCCCAGACCCTCTCTGCGCTGCTGGAGAGAGCGGATCCCACCGTTATTCCCTTATTTGCCGGGGCCGCCAAGAACCCCGCCATCGAGGTGCAGATCGTCGCCCTGGAGGGCCTCGCCAGGTTCGGAGACGCCTCGAACGTTCCCTTGCTCGCCGAAACGGCCGCAGCGGGCCTCGAGCCCCAGGCGGCTGCCGCTCGCCAGGCCTTGGCCGTGCTCCCCTCGAAGGACGCCGACGCAGCCATAGTCGCCGCGATCCCCTCAGCCGCCCCGAAGGTCAAACTGGAACTGGTCCGCGCGGCGGGGGAGCGTGGCGCCATTCTGGCGGCTCCGGTTCTCCTCAAGGCCGCGCGCGATGCCGACCGTGACATCCGCCGGGAGGCCCTCCGCGCTCTCATCAACACCGCCGGCGAGAGTCATCTGGGCCCCCTGGCGGATCTGGTGGCAAGACCCGCCTCCCCCGCCGACCTGCGGGAAGCCCAACGAACCCTCTCCTTTGTCTTGCAGCGCCTGAGCGGCGCAAACCTCGATGTGCTGGCAGCCTCCTACCGGTCAGCCTCGGACGCGGACGCTCGCGCGGCTCTGCTGACCGTGATCGGGCAGTCGGGAAGGGAGGAGTTCCTGCCCCTGCTCCGGGCGGAACTCCGTTCGGCGGATCCTCCCACCCGCCGGGCGGCCATTGGTGGTCTTACCCAATGGCCCGCCCCCGCCCCCATGCCGGATCTGCTCGAAACAGCCAGGAACGATTCCAGCCCCGCCCTGCGCACACTCGCCCTGCGCGGCTATATCCGCCTGGCTGGCCTTCCCTCGGAGCGGCCGGCCTCCCAATCGGCCTCCCTGTTGCGGGAGGCCTTGAAACTTGCCGCGCAACCGGACGAGAAGAAGGCTATCCTTGGTCTCCTTTCCCGCTTCCCTTGCCCGGAAGCGCTTGCCATCGCGGAGTCCGCCATCCAGGATGCCACAGTGGCGGCCGAAGCGAAGGCAGCCGTTGAAACCATTCGCAAAGCTATGTCCGCTGGTAAATGACTATGATGAAAACGAGTTCCATGATGATTCTCTTCGCTTTTTTGGCGGTCTCTGGTTTGGCGTCGCTCGCCTCCGCCCAGCAGTCCCAGAGCATGACCCCGATCCCGATCGTGCTCCCCAAGCCGCTGTTCGAAGGCACCCCGCTTAATATTAAGGTGCCGAACCTGGAGAAGCCGCTCGGCAGGCCTAGAGATCCGTTTCTGGCCCCGGCGGGCACAACCAATGTGGCCCTGCGCCGCCCGGTGGAATGCAGCGGGCCGCCGCCTGCCCTCGGAGATTTTGACATGATCACCGACGGAGAGAAGGCCGGCTCCGACGGAACCTACGTCGAGATCGGGCCCGGTCTCCAGTACTGCACGATTGACCTCGGCGCCAGGCATACCATCTATGCCGTCCTGATCTGGCATTATCATAAGCAAGCGAGAGTGTACAACGATGTGATCGTCCGCACCGCTGACGATCCGGATTTCCTGGAGAACGTGGTCACCATCTTTAACAACGACCACGACAACACATCGGGCCTGGGCGTCGGCAAGGACTTGAATTACGTCGAAACGGCGGAGGGCAAACTGATTGACGCCAAAGGCGTCGAGGCTCGCTACGTCCGCCTTTACAGCAACGGAAACCAGGAGAATCAGCTCAACCACTACGTGGAAGTTGAGGTTTTCGGCAAACCCTTGAGATGATCTTGGAGCGCGGGAGGGATCCTGGTAGATTCGCCGTCCTGCTGCTGATGCTCGCCGCAGCGCTGGCCGCCACGCTCCTGCGCCTGCCCGCGTTGTCCGATCGGCCCATGCACGCCGATGAAGCCGTGCTCGCGGACAAGTTCGGCACGCTCCTCGAGGAGGGCGAATATCGCTACGATCCCGCCGGCTTTCACGGCCCCGCGCTGTTGTACCTGTCGCTGCTCCCGGCTCGATTGGCAGGCGCCAGAAACTACCTCGCCCTGAGCGAGACTGATCTGCGCCTCACTCCCGCGCTTTGCGGTCTCCTCCTGGTGGCCGCCCCGTTCCTGCTGGCCCCCTCGCTAGGATGGACCGCGGCTTCTTGGGCGGCCCTTCTGCTCTCCGTGGCTCCTTCCTTCGTGTACTATTCGCGGTACTTCATCCCCGAGACTTTGCTGGCGCTGTCCACGGCCGCCCTCGTCGGTTTCGGCGCCCGCTGGCTGGCTGGCGGAGGGTTTCCTTGGGCGGTCGCAGCCGGGATTTCCGCCGGGATCATGCTCGCTACCAAGGAAACCGCCGTTTTCGCTCTCGCTGCCGCCGGCATCGCGCTCGCTCCGTGGGCCATTCGCGGAAGCACGGTCAATCGCAAGCAGCTCATGACGGCGGCCGGCGCCGGGATTCTCGTCGCCGCCGCGTTCTACTCCTCCTTTGGAGCCAATCCGGCGGGGCTGTGGGATTTCCCGCGAAGTTACTTTCTCACCTATGCCCGTCAGGGATTGCAGCCCGGCCCTCACGTCCACCCCTGGCATTATTACCTCGGCCTGCTGCTCTGGTTCCGTCAGGATGGAGGCCCGGTCTTCTCCGAGGCGCTCATACTGGCGGCTGCTGTACCTGGTGTGTGGGCCTGCTGGCGCTCCGGCAAGGTCTTCCCCCGTTTCCTGGTCCTGTACTCGGCATTCCTGATCGTCATGTATTCACTCGTGCCGTACAAGACCCCCTGGTGCCTGCTGAGTTTCCATTTCACGCTGGCCTTGCTCGCCGGCTGCGGCGCGCAGTGGCTCTTGGAAGGATCAAACGGCTGGCGGCGAACCGCGGCCTGGGTTCTGTTGCTCTCCGGCGCGGGCCATCTCGCCTGGCAGTCCCAGCAGGCGATTCTGCGCTACTCGGCCGATCCGCGCAACCCTTGGGTCTACGCTCACACTACACCCCAGGTCTTTGAACTGCGAGACCGACTGGAGGCCCTGGCCGCCGCCCACCCGGATGGCCGCAGACTGCCCGTGCAAGTCTTCAGCAAGACCAGCCTCTGGCCTCTGCCCTGGTATTTCCGGCCCTTCCCCAATGTGCAGTGGTGGAACGGAGTCCCTTCTTTCGCGCAGCCCGCCCCCGTCATCCTGCTGACCCCGGACATGGAACCCGCCCTCGTCTCGCTCTTGTATGAGTCCCGCCCTCCGGGACAGCGCGAGTTGTATATGACCATGTTCAACCAGCCCTTGTCCCTGCGCCCGGCCGTGGAACTCCGCGGATTTGTCTCCAAGAGTCTGTGGGACCTCTGCCGGGCCCGATCAAGCCCCGCTCCGAGGTAACCGGCCCGGGTGCCCCACGGTGTTGCGAGTGGCACTCCGAAATGAATAGGATATGGGAGTAACGAAATCCGCATCTGAGGGGAACGGACCGTGATCTACTCTCGATCTGCTGAGTATGCAATTCGAGCCTTCGTGCATCTTTCGCAAGCGCCCGAGGGCAAGTTCGTGATGGTGAAGAACATCGCAAAGCAGGAAGATATACCTTCTCATTTCCTGGCCAAGATCCTTCAGCAGCTCGCGCGCAAGGGCTTGCTGCGCTCCAGCAAGGGGCCAACGGGAGGCTTTGTCCTGCGTCGCGATCCGGCTGAGGTCTCTCTCATGGACATCGTGGATGCCTTGGACGGCCTGGGCGATTACGAAAAGTGCGCCAGCGGTTTGGCCGAGTGCAACGACAAACAGCCCTGCGGAATGCACGACGCCTGGGACGCCCTCCGTTCGCGTATTCTAAGCTATTTAAAGAAGACTTCAATCGCCGACATCTCCGAGGCGCTGGAAGAAAAGCGGCGATTGACCCAGAAGCCGAAAAAGAGCCGGCCGGCTTCTAAGGCCCGGTAGCTTCGGGCGCGTGCGGCCGGAGGGGTGAGGACAAATGAACAGTTCCGTATTGGTGCCGATGGTCGTCGAGCAGACCTCGCGGGGAGAGCGCGCGTATGACATCTACTCCCGGCTGCTCAAGGAGAACATCATCTTCCTCGGAACGCCCATCGATGATGCGGTCGCCAACCTCGTGATCGCCCAGATGCTGTTCCTGGCGGCGGAAGATCCGGAGAAAGACATCTCCCTCTACATCAACACTCCGGGAGGCTCCATCACCGCCGGGCTGGCGATCCTGGACACGATGCGTTTCGTGGAACCGGACATCGTAACCATCTGCGTGGGCCAGGCGGCCTCCATGGGGGCGATCCTGCTGGCCGCCGGAGCCAAGGGCAAGCGTTACAGCCTGCCGCATTCCCGGATACTCATCCACCAGCCCTCCATGAGCGGCCTGGCGGGCCAGGCCGCCGATATCGACATCTACGCCAAGGAGATCTTGCGCATGCGCGAGAATCTCAACCAGCTCCTGGCCGACGCCACCGGCCAGCCCGCGGAGAAGATTGCTCGTGACGTCGACCGCGACTACATCATGGATCCTCAGCAGGCGCTCGACTACGGCATGATCGACCGCGTAATCACCGCCCGCGAACTTTCCCCTGTGGCCCGGGTCTGAGCCGCCGCCGGCGTTATTTCAGCAGATACTGCTCGGCGAACAATACGGTCGCCGCAAACTGAAAGTCCTGGTTCTTCTTCTTGGCGAAGCCATGGCCCTCGTCGTCGGCCATGAGGAACCAGACCGTTCCCCCGTTGCCCCGAATCGCCGCCGCCATCTGTTCGCTTTCCGTGGCCGGAACGCGTGGATCGTTCTTCCCCTGGACCACAAAGATCGGCTTCGTGATCTTCCGCGCATTCGTCGCCGGTGAAATCGAGATCAGAAACTCCCTCATCTTCGGATCGCGCTCGTCCCCGTACTCCACGCGCCGCAAATCGCGCCGGTAGGATTCCGTCCGCTCCAGGAACGTAACGAAGTTCGAAATCCCCACCACGTCCACGCCGCAACAGAGCCGGTCGTTGTAGTGCGTCATCGAAGCCAGCGTCATGTAGCCGCCGTAACTCCCTCCGGTCACCAGGATCCGTTTGCCGTCCAGTTCCGGCCGCGCTGCGATCCAGTCCAGCAATGCGCCGATGTCTTTGACCGAGTCCTCCCTCTTGTAGCCGTTGTCCAGATTCACGAACTTCTTCCCGAAGCCCGTCGATCCTCGGACATTCGGATAAATGAGGGCAATCCCAAGCTCATTGAGATAGTAGTTGTTCCTGCCCAGGAACGCCGGCTTCGACTGGCTCTCCGGCCCCCCGTGGATGTTGATGATCACCGGCCGCGGACCGCTGAATCGCTTGGGCGGCAGATAGAGAAAGCCCGTAATCGTCAAGCCGTCGAACGATTTCCATCGGATCAGCTCCGGCTCGCTGAACTCGGACGTGTCCAGCCCCCCTGTCTCGCTCGTGGTCCACCGGGTCAGCCCTCCGTTCTCAATGTCGATCGAGTACACGTCCGCCGGACTGCGTGCCGAGCTCAGGGTCAGGCCAAGATCGCGGTTATTGCTGTGCCACACCAAGGTTCCGATCGTGCCGTAGGGCAGCTTGGGCAGCGGGAGATTCTTGCCCGAGACCGTATCCATCGCATACAGAACATCCGCCCCGTCCTCATTCACCACATAGGCCAGACGGCGGCCGTCTTTGGTGATCGCCAGACCGGAAAGATCGTGCCGGATCTCCGGCCGGGGGAAGCTGAGCTTGCGCGTCGCCGGATCCAGGTACGCCAGCCGCAGAAAGTCGGATTCTCTGTCCGTGATCACGTACAACCCTTTCCCGTCCGCGGTAAACACCGCCGCGGCATAGGAAGCCGGCGGATCAGCCGGAGTGATTTGCTCTTTGGCCCCCGTCGCTGGATCAACCAGGAACAGCGCGCTTTCGTTCACCGACTTGTACTCTCCAATCAGCAGCCGCCGGCTGTCGGGAGACCACTCCACCGGAGTCCAGCCGCCCCCTGTTACCTCCACCAGCAGACGCGCGGACTCTGGATCGCGCGGGTCCATCACATAGATGTCCGTGTCCCGTCCATTGCGCTTGGTCGAGGCCCAGGCGAAACGCCTCCCGTCGCGCGACCAGGTCACTCCGGTGTTGCGCGACTTTCCGTCCGTCAGCAGGTTCGAACGGCCGGTCTTCCTGTCGAACAGATATACCTGGTAAAACTCCGCTCCGCCCGTGTCTTTGGTGAATAAAATCGACTCGCCGGTGACCGGGTGATACTGCGCGCCTCCCACCCGGTCCGGAAAGAAAGTGATCTGCGTCCGCGCTCCCCCGGGCATCGCCACACGGTGGATCTGGGGAACGTCACCGAATCGTGTGGAGATGAGAATCTCCCGTTCCACCGGGTGCCAGTCCAGCAGTCCCGCCGAACGAAACTCGCTGTACTGGCCTAGCCGCTCATAAAGCGCCATCGGAATCGGCGGGATGCCCTGCGCCGTCAGGTTGCCGGGCACCGGAACATGCTGCGCCCCGGCGGCGGCGGCCAGAAACAGCCCCGCGGCCAGCGCCAGCATCCAGCGTGTAATCCTCATCGTCTTCCTCCGCAATGGAAATCGTTGACTCATGGAACGCCGCCTGCCCGGGGACCGGCCCTTCCAGCTTCCTCGAGCCTAGGCCCCCTTGTCTTCCAGCCCCATTTGCGACAGGCGGTACCGCAACGCGTTGCGCGTCAGCCCCAGCAGTCGCGCGGCCTGGCTCTTGTTGCCGTTGGCGCGCTTAAGAGCCTCCCGGATGATCGCCTGCTCGTATTCTTCGAGTGTGACGCCGTCCGGCAGGAAGCCGTTCGCGATCGCCTTGGCGGCCCGGGCGCCCGTCTCCAGCCGGATGTCGTCCGCCCCTAACGTCGTCCCGCTGCACAGCACCAGGCTCCGTTCGATCACGTTCTCCAGCTCGCGCACATTGCCCGGCCACGAATACTGCAACAGCTTCTGGATCGCCTCGTCGCTGATCGAATTCGCCGTCGAGCCGCTCTCCCGCGCCAGCTTCCGCATAAAGTGCTCCGCCAGAAACGGGATATCTTCCTTCCTCTCGCGCAAGGGGGGAATGATGATCGGCACCACGTTCAGGCGGTAGTACAAGTCCTCGCGAAACGTGCCCTCCTCGAGGGCCGCCCGCAGATCCCGGTTGGTCGCCGCCACAATGCGAACGTCGATCTGGCGTGTCTTGTTGCTGCCCAGCCTCTCAAATTCCCGCTCCTGCAACACCCGCAGGAGCTTCACCTGAATGGAGCCGGGCACATCCCCAATTTCGTCCAGGAATGCCGTGCCGGTGTCCGCCTGTTCGAACTTTCCGGGCTTGGCGGCAATCGCCCCCGTAAAGGCGCCCTTCTCGAAACCGAAGAGCTCGCTCTCCATCAGGTTCTCGGGTATGGCGGTGCAGTTGATCTTTACAAACGGCCGGTCCCGCCTCGGGGAATGATGGTGAATCGCCCGCGCGATCAGATCCTTACCCACTCCGCTCTCGCCGGCCAGCAGAACCGTCGCCCGCGTGGGGGCCACTCGCAGAATCGTGGCGAAGATCTCCTGCATCGCGGGGCTCCGGCCAACGATATTGTCGAACGCGTAGCGGCGTCCCAGCTCCTCCCGCAGCGTGCGGTTCTCGTCCCGCAGCGCTCGCGCTTCCAGAGCTTTCTGCACCACCGTCAGCAGGTGGTCCAGCGAAAAAGGCTTCGGAAGAAAGTCTGTGGCCCCCAGCTTCATCGCCTCGACGGCAATCTCGACGGTGCCAAAGGCCGTCATGACGATCACGGGAACTTGCTCGTCCTGCCGCCGGAGCAGGCGCAGCAGCTCCAGTCCGTCCATCCCCGGCAGCCTCAGATCCGTTAGGATCAAGTGCGCCCGGTCCGCCATCCGGATCGCTTCCTCCGCCGTGCCCGCCAGATCCGTCTCGTACCCCGCCGACTGGAGCTGGAGCTCGATCACTCGCCGCAGCTTCGCTTCGTCCTCGACAACCAGAATGCGTTGCTTCATTCCCCTGGGGAGACTCCGCGCGTTGAAGGGCGCGCCGGCAGATGCACTCGGAACACGCTGCCCTTGCCCACTTCGCTCTCGACCGACATTGTACCGCCATGCTGGTCGATGATCTTGGAAACGATGGACAAGCCCAGCCCTACACCGCTGGACTTCGTCGTGAAGAATGGGTTGAATATGCTCTCCATGTGCTTGGGCTGAATCCCCGTCCCTCTGTCGATCACCGCGATCTCCACCGAATCATCCGCCGCCCTCGTCTTAACCGTGACCGCCCCTCCGTCCGGCGACGCCTGAACCGCATTCAGCACCAGGTTGTAAATCACCCGCTCCAGCAGTTCGGCATCCAGAGGGAAAGGCCGGATGTCCGGCGAATAATTCTTGTACACGGCAACCCGTCTTTCGCCGGCTTCCCGCTCCACCCTCTCCACTGCCCGGTCAATCACCTCGGCCAGATCGCACACCTCCGGCCGCAGTTCTAACGGCCGCGCGAACTCCAGGAAGCGCGTCACCAGAGAGTTCGTACGGTCCACTTCGCTGGCGATGAAGCCCGCCAGCTCCGCCGCCACCGCGTTGTCCGCGGCCATGCTCTTTCTCAGCATCTCCGCGCTGGCCCGAATCGTGCCCAGAGGGTTGCGCAGTTCATGAGCCAGGCCCGCCGAAAGCTGCCCCAGCGCCGCCAGCCGCTCCGATCGGCGTAGCGTCGCCTCGGCCTCCTTCAGGCTGCGATTCACCGCCGCCAGTTCCTCCAGAGTGGCAAGATGATTCTTCTGCTCATTCCGGTTGGCTTCCGCAAGTTCGTAGGTCAGGAACGCTGCCACTGTCAGAAACAGCAGCCGGAGGCAGAGCTCCCGCACGCCGTCGTCGGTGATCGTCACCTGCGACCAGTCCACGTATACCGGCAGCAGGAAGGATAGATAGGAAGCCACGGCCAGCGCGGTGATCGCAATGGTCCCCCCGACGCCCAGCGTCGTCGCCGCGGAAACCACCGGCAGCAGCAGAATCAGGTAGTAACTGCTGCTCACGCCCGCGGTCAGACCCACCAATAGGTAGCCCAGCGCCAGCTTCAACAGCGCTGAGGCCGCCTTCCCCTGCGTGGACTGGAACACTTCGATCTTCGGCTCCAGCACCTGGAGAACCGCGAGGCAGCTCAGCAGAATCAGCTCCCCCGCGCTTTGGGTCGGGCTGGCGAATCCGAGCGCCGCAAACAGCAGCAGCCAGACCGCATCTTGAAGCCGGATGGCCCGAAGCCAGCGAGGTGCGCCCACGCGACCATCTTACCCGGGCTTTGTGGGATAATGTTATGCCACGCCGTTTTCGGTGAGTCCGCAACCCAAAATGCCCAACCTTGAGGATCAAACCGTGTCTCAAGACGAGATGTCTTTCGCCGAGATTCTTTCGCAGTTCGAAGAGTCCCACCGAGTGGATTCAGGCCCCCGCCAGGGCAAAGTACTGGCCGTATCGTCCGATTCCGTGGTCGTCGATATCGGCCTGAAGACCGAGGGAGTGATCCCCGCCGCCGATTTCCGCGCCTCGGACGGCAGCCCCGGCGTCGAGCCTGGCGACATCGTGACCGTCACCATCACAGGCCGCAATTCGGAAGGCTACTACACCTTATCGAAGCTCAAGGTCGAAAAGCCCAAGGACTGGGCCGGGCTCCAGGCCGCCTTCGACGAAGGAAAGATCATCGGCGGCATGGTTTCCGGCCAGATTAAGGGCGGGTTCAGCGTCGACATCGGCGTCCGTGCCTTCCTCCCCGCCTCCCGCAGCGGCGTGCGCGAAACGGCGGACATGGAACAACTCGTCGGTCAGGAGATCCGCTGCAAGATCATCAAGCTCGACGTCGAGGACGAAGACGTGGTCGTGGATCGCCGCGCCGTGCTCGAGGAGGAGGAGCGCGCGGCCAGGGAACAGGCTTTCCTGGACCTCAAGGAGGGCGCGGTGGTCTCCGGCACAGTGCGCACCCTGACGGATTTCGGCGCCTTCGTCGACCTCGGCGGCATAGACGGACTCTTGCATGTCGGCGATATGTCCTGGGGCCGCGTCGGCAAGCCGTCCGATGTCCTGAAGACCGGAGATTCGATCCAGGTCAAGATCCTGAAGGTGGACCCGGCCAGCCGCCGCGTCTCATTGGGCCTCAAGCAGCTTGCCCCCGATCCCTGGAGCCTCGCCGAGGAAAAGTACAAGACCGGAGACCGGGTGCAAGGCAGAGTTACTCGCCTTGCCGAATTCGGCGCGTTCGTGGAGTTGGAGCCGGGAATCGAAGGACTGATCCGCATGGCCGATCTGTCCTGGTCCCGCAAGATCCGTAAGCCGGGTGATGTGCTCAAGGCCGGCGAACTCGTCGAAGTGGTCGTAACCGGCGTGAAGGCGGCGGACCGCCGGATCGGCCTCAGCCTCAAGGCCACTTTGGGCGACCCCTGGGAAGAGATGGCCTCCAGGCTGACTCCCGGCGCCGTGGTCGAAGGCCCCATCGTGAGTCTCACCGATTTCGGCGCATTCATGGAGCTCGCCGAAGGCATCGAGGGGCTGATCCACATCTCCGACATCAGCCGCGAGAAGCGGCTGAAGCACCCCAAAGAGGCGCTCAGCCCTGGGCAACAGGTGCGCGCCCAGGTTCTCGAGCTGGACCGGGCCAAGCGCCGCATCCGCCTCGGCATGAAGCAACTGGAACCCACCTCCATAGACGAGTACATCGCCGAGCATAAGGCCGGCGACACCGTCAGCGGGCGTCTGATTGAATGCAGCGCCAAACGGGCCAAGGTCGAACTTGGCGACGGAGTCGTCGCCGTCTGCCGCCTTCCAGTGGAAGCCGGGTCCGGCCGGACGGATCCCACTGAATCTCCGAAGCCCGACCTTGCCTCCTTGACGGCCATGCTCTCCGCCCGGTGGAAACAAGGCTCCGGCTCCGCCGCATCCGGCTCACGTGAGCCGCTCCGCGCCGGCCAGATCCGAACCTTCCGGATCTCCCACCTCGACCCCGCCGGCAAGCAGATCGAACTGGAACTGGCGGATTAGTCGATTGGTCGCCTTCGCCGGACTGCCTCCACGAACAGCCCGGCTGCGCGGGCCGCCTCGGCCAACCGCCAGCCGGCATCGCGCGGCAGCCCGCCAACCAGACGCCGTATCCAAGCATGGACTCAGGTTGCGGATCAGCCGCATGCCCACGCTGGCGCAACCCTGTACCAGGAGGTATAAGAAGAGAGAGATGGAGATCGGTGACCTGCTCAAGGGCCTCGCATTGGACCCTTGGTACAAGGTGATGATGTGGCTCGGCGCAGGAGTATTTGCGGTTTCTTTGTTTCTCGACACCAAAGGTCTGACAAATGGCCAGGTGCAGTGCCTGGCTGGTGGTTTATTCCTGTTGGGACTTGGGGTGTGGAAGAGCCATAAAGTGGAGTCGTGGATCAAGCCTGCAAATACCTATACCGGTGGTCCTGCCCTGATGCGTGCCACGGTTCATAAGCCCGGCGTGGTCGGCGTCATTCTGGTGGTTGCGGGCATCGTGCTGTTCAGATCGGGTGTCTTCAACATCCTGCGAAGTTGACACGCACGCCGACCTTGCGCTCTTTGGACCTCGCGGCGCTCAGTTTGTCCCGCGCTTGATGGTTCTGCCTTCAACAGAAGGAGGCCGGCAGGTTTTTCACGATCCGCACGCTCTCTACGCTTACGCGGATTACCTGACCCGCCAGACGGACAATGTATTGGGGATCGTCATCGCGGTTGGGATCCGAACGGATGCCGCTGCGCGGGTCCTCCGTAATGCGGCACTGGTCGATGACCCACTCCAGCGCCGAGCGGATGCCCAGACGATATTCGAACGTCTCGGGCGGAATGCCAGCCAACGTAAGAGAGGGGTTGACGATCAGCGAGGTCTTGTCCTTGTTGAGCCGCATCTTGCCCTCGACGCGATAGCTCAAAGGCTGGGCTGGGTTCTCCAGAAATTCGAGCGGCCAGGGTTCCAGCTTTTCGTACTCCACGTGCAGCCGGGCAAGCTCGCGGCCAGCGGCTGCGAAGGCGGCGAAATCCGGGGCGAAGGGGATGCGCGGCAATTCGCGCTTGAGGTTGTCGGCGAACTTCTCGCGGTAGCCGGGATGATGGAGCACGCCGTAGATGTAGTGGAAGATGTCCCACTTGGTGATAGCCGGGTTCTGGTAGTGCGAGCGGAACCGCTTGAGCGCGTCATCGGTGATGTTCTCGCGGCGGTTGGAGCCATCGGGCGAGTAGGTGTAGAAGGGGAAGCACTGGTGCCCGTCGACGGCGGCACAAAGGTGAAGGTCAGTGATACAGTCGGAGGCCAGGGCGCTGAATGTCGGCGCACGGAATGCTATGTCGCTGATTACGATCACGCTGTTCTGACTCTCGGCTGCTGGCATGATTTGCGGGAACTGGTAGACCTCTTCGTTGAGAATGCGGTCAAAGAACAAGTACGTCTTGGTGAATGGGCGGTACAAGGCTTCACGGACCTTTGCCTCCGCGAATTCCGCGTACCGGCGCCGCCTTAGATCCAGCTTAAGATCCCGGCTCCATTTAATCTTGTCGTAGTGCACGAAATCGTCAACGTTCGCTCCCTTCCCCGAACGCTTGAAACGGTCCACTTCCGCGTTGTAGTCCTCGATGAACTGCTTGACCCGCGACACGAGCGGCTCCCGCTGGAAATCGTAGACGACTTCATCGCGGTTTGTCTTTACGCCGTTTGAAACAAGGTCGAAAACCCCACAGATGGGGAAAAAGCCCGCGAACTGGTCGGCGTTTTTGGGCACGAGCCAAGTGTGGTTTGCATCGGGCTTGACTGTCCGCCACAGGACCTTGCGTTCGCCGAGCCATGCCAGTTTCTCCTCCTTCCTCCAGAACTCGGGCACACGGTGATACCTCAAGCGCTTCTCGCTTTTACAGCGCACCGCCAGCGTAATTCCGACACCCACCTGAATCCCGAACACGTTGTGCGTGGTGCCGCTGAGCTTGGGGTTCTTGCGGACGTTGCCATGCAGGTCGATGTGGTCGATGCGGGTGAAGTCTTGCAACAGGTGCTTGCGCATCCCATCGAAGGCAAGCTGGTCCACGAAGCTGTTGTTCGACACGAAACATACAACCCCATCGCGGTTGCCCAACCGGTCCGTGGCCCAGCGGAAGAACTTTACGTAGGCATCCGAGAGAGCGTTCTTGTTGGTTGCCTTCGAGTCGCGCGCGTAGGTGTCGTTGATCCGCCGCTCGATCACGGGGTACTTGCGGTTCTTGTTGTTGTCGTTCTCGTTTAACTGGCCGACGTTGTACGGCGGGTTGCCGATGATCACCGTGATCGGGGCCTCGCGCTCGCGCTCCACCCGCTCGGCGTTACGCTCGGTGAACATGGTCATCTAGCGGCCCTCGGCCAGATCCAGCGTGTCCACGAAACACAGGCCCTCGAATGGTTCGTACGCGCCCGTCAGCTCATGATAGGCGTGCTCGATGTTCAGCGCGGCGATGTAGTACGGCATCAGCATCACTTCGTTGGCGAAAAGTTGTTCCCGGTATACCCGCGGCAGGTCGCGTTTCTGGAGCCGCTGCATGGCGTTTACGATGAAGTTTCCGGTGCCGGTGCAGGGGTCCAGGATATTCACGCCCGGCGACGAGATCGAGAGGCCGAACTCCTCCTTCAGCGCCTCCTCCACGCTGTCCCACATGAAGTTCACGATGGGCTGCGGAGTGTAGATGATGCCGTGCGTGTCGGCCACCTTGACGGAGTAGCCGCGGAAGAAACGCTCGTATACCGTGTTCAGGAAGTGCTGCTTGTCGGAAAAGTCCGAGATGGTGCGGGCGGCCGTTTCAATGGCGCCGTAGAAGGAGTCCAGACTCTTCAGATACTGGGTGCGGCTGAAGCTCTCGCTCACCAGCGCCTCGATCACCCGCTCCACTTCCACCGCCACGGCGTTACGGCGGGTGAACTCGGGGTTGTCGAAGATGGTGCGGAACAGCCGCTCCGTGAGCAGGTGTTGCACCAGCATCTCGTCGACCGCCTCTCGGCGGATGTTGGGGTTGAGCGAGCGCTGGCACAAGGAGAAAAAGCTGCCGAAAGCTTGCTGGAACGGGCGGTTGTGCTGATGGGCTTCTTTGATCTTGGCGGCGAGGCCGCGGGCCAAGTCGGGGACACGGGTTTCGAACTCCTCAACCGCGGCCTCGAACTCGCGAATCTCCGGTTCGGTGTGGGAGTAGAAGGCGTGCAGCAAGCGGGAAAGTTCCCCGGGGTCGGAGAGGTCGGCCTCCAGCACGCGCTCGCGGTTTTGATACAGAACGGCGCGGCGGGTGTCCTCGAAGATAATGTTGCTGGCTGGATAGCCGCGCCGGAGCTTACGCTCGATTTCCCGTGGCAGATCGTCACGCGAGTCCTTCGATTCCCAGTACCCTCGAGGAACGCTGTTGGCATCGCGCAGCGTGCCATCTGGGCGCACGGTATGCCCGCCCCCCCTGGCGCTCAGCTCAGCGATCAGGTTCCAGCCGTGGAGCTTAGCGGTCTCCGTTAGGAGATTCTGGAACGCCGGGCGCAAGGCCAGTTCGTGCTCCACCCCCTGGGCACGCAGCTCTTTCAAGGTTTGGTAGTACTCCCGAATGGAGCGGTGGTTAGCGGGAATCTGAACTGGACGGCGGGCGGTCATGAACTTTCTTACGTGGTGATTGTACCCCGAAGCGGACTCGAGACACAGCCAAGCCATCAGCGTCAGACGATACGCGCCGGCGGCCGGAATCTTCATCGGAAGGCTCGGGGAGCGATTCGCCTCGGCGCTCGAAAGCAGCCGGGCACTTACCGGCGGAACAACTCGGAGTGGCTGCCTGTGCGAATGAGGGTGAGTCGCCCAGCCGACACCCGGTAGATCAGAAGCCAGTCCGGCTCAACGTGACAATCCCAGCACCCGGACCACGGGCCCCGCAGCGGATGTACACGGCAGCGCTCCGGCAAAGGCTGCTCCTGCTGAAGCAGATCTACGATCGGCCCGAGCTTGTCAAGATCTCGGCCTTGCCTTCTGACCCGGCGAAGATCGCGTTCGAACGCCGTGGTGGTGAAAAGCTGAAGCGCCATTACAGCTTGCGCCGCAGGTCGCTAAAGGACTCGTAGCGCTTCAGTCCACTCCCGCGAATGGCTTCCTCAATGGCCGCGGCAGTCTCCGGCTTTGGAATCGTCACCAGAAATGGTAGCCCCTGATGAAGTTCCACCTGTCTGAAGAACAAACGTATGGCTTCGCTGGTGGAGAGGCCGACCCTGCCAAGGATCTGCTCCGTGGATTTCTTGAGCCGGGAGTCGATCCGGGCATGAATCATCTGCGTCGCCTTGTGGCTCCGAGTCATGGATTCTCCCCTTTCAATGTATCTCAATTGAGATATGGGTTGCAACCGCCCGGCGTGAACTACTTCATCTCACTCTCCTGTCGTGCGCCCCCAGCGCGAGGAAGGTCCGTCGACGGGAGGCTGCCCCCCGAATCTGCACGGGATCGGCGCCGATCCCCGCCAACAAGACGATCGATCTCGAACTCGCGGACTGAGTCGGCAAGAGCCGCCGCTCCATCGTTGGCGCGCGAAGGGAGGGGCAGTTGGCCCGCCACCTCCGTCCCCACCTCGAGCGCACCTTCGGCTTCAGAGCCAGATCCTTACCCCGGCCCTGCCGAACCGCAACAGACCCGCTGGCTCTGTCCCATGTGTAACATGCCTCGCGCAATCAACAACTTGCGCTGAGGCTCGAACCTCTCCCGGGCGTCTCGTTTCCCCCGCGCAGGCGCCTATCCTTTTGGCCCCTCTTGCGTCCATACTATTGTTGACGGTACAAACAGCAGCCGTACTGGAGGAGCAGATAACACCGGCGCCGTCAGTCGATGAGGCGTCCCTGATCCGGGCCGCGCAGCGGGGCGACCAGGACGCCTTCGAAAGGTTGGTGCGCATGTATGACCAAAGTGTGCTCCGGCTCGCCATGAATCTCTTGCGCAACCCCGAAGATGCCCGCGACGTTTACCAGGAAGCATTCCTCAGAGCCTACAGGCACTTGCACGTCTTCCGCTTCGATTGCAGCTTCCACACTTGGATCTATCGCATCACCACCAACCTCTGCCTTGACCAGCTCCGGCGCCGTAAAGTCCGCAAGGAGGAGTCTTCGTCTGTAGACACGGAGGACGACCCTCAGGACCGCAGTCGCCAGATCGCCGAGCAAAGCGCCGACGGCAATCCGATGCGAAAGCTGTTCGGCAAAGAACTGCGGGACCGGTTACAGCAGACCCTCGCCGGGCTTACCCCCCGGGAACGGGCTGTCTTTGAGTTGCGCCATTACGAAGGCATGAGGCTCAAGGAAATCGGCGATGTCCTGGGCACCACGGAGGAAGCAGCCAAGAACTGCCTCTTCCGCGTGACCCGGAAAATGCGTGCCGCCCTGGGAGACTTTGTATGAACTGCGAGTCCGTTGTAGACAATCTCGCTCTCTTCCTTTATGGAGAACTCAGCTTCGAGGATGAAGAGGCGGTCCAGGAACACCTGGCCGGTTGCGAACCTTGCCGCCGCGCTCTGGAAGCCGAACGTGCTCTGCACGCCGCGCTCACCGAGGCCTCGCTGGAACCGCCACCCGGCTTGCTGGACGGTTGCCGGAGCGCGCTGTCGGTGGGGCTCTCGCAGGCCGCTGCCCAACGGCGAAACTGGTTTCTCCGTCTCTGGGACTGGACCGCCAGGCCCATCCCGTCCGCATGGCTGCGCCCTGCCGGGGCCGTGGCTCTGGTCGTAGCCGGCTTCTTCGCCGGACGCCTTTTCCAGCCGTCGCCCGGGCCTCAGTTCGCGCAGAAAGCGCCGGCGGCGGCCCAGGTCCGCTACCTGGAACCGCAATCGTCGGGCGATGTGCGGATCGTGCTCGATGAATCCCGCCAGCGAGTCGTTTCCGGAACGCTGGAGGATTCTGCGACGCGCAACCTGCTGCTCCAGACCGCCCAGGCCGCCAATGATCCGCTCCTGCGCATGGACTCGGTGGTGATCCTCGCTCGCCGGGGCGATTCTCCCGAAGTGCGGCAAGTCCTTCTGCATGCGTTGCGAAACGACTCAAACCCGGCTGTCCGTCTCAAAGCAATCGACGCTCTGTCTTCCTATGGGCATGAGCCGCAGGTGCGGCGGGCGCTGGCGGAGACTCTCTTGAGAGATGAGAACCTGGGCGTGCGGACGCACGCCGTAGACTTCTTGCGGCACAACTTGGATCTGGGCCTGGAGGCGGTTCTCCTGCAAGTCCTCGATACGGAACAGAACGACTACATCCGGTCCCAGTGCCGCTTGATGTTGGAGGCAATCAACGCCTCCACGGAAACGTTCTGAAGGATCGCCGCGGCCTCGCCGCCCTGCCTGCCTCCAGCGCCCGGTTCAGCCGGCTTGCGGCTGTCCCCCCTTGGCGGGTTCCCGAAGATCGCCGAGCCGGATCTTGGCCGCGGCACGGCGGGGCTCGAGTCTGGGACGCGCGAAGGCCGGGAGGGGAACTTTCAAATGGCCGCGGAAGGGACGTTCACATTTTTGCGTCGGCCATCAAAACGCGCAAGACGGTCTGAAAGCGTCGTCGTCTAAGAGACTAGAGAGGATTCAAACTATGACAAGAACAGCATCACTGGCAATCGCAGCGTTATTGTCGTCTGGGGCTCTGAGCGCGCAGGCGCCGCCCGCTCCTCCGAACATCCTGCAATTTGAGGCTCTCTCGGCAGGCGGCTACCTCGGCGTGGGCGTATCGGATGTGAATGCCGAGCGCGTGAAAGCGCTGAAACTGAAAGAAGAGCGGGGAGCCGAAATCACAAGGGTCGAGTCGGATAGCCCTGCTGCGAAGGCCGGTCTGAAGGCCGGCGACGTGGTCCTGGAGTACAACGGGCAGCGCATTGAGGGCGCGCAACAATTCGCCCGCATGGTGCGTGAGACGCCCGAGGGGCGCCAGGTCCGGCTGCTGATTAGCCGGGACGGGAGCACTCAAACAGTCAGTGCGGTCATCGGCGCCCGCAAGACCGTTTACGGGATGTCGAAGGAGGATCAGGAGCGCTTGAATGAGCAGATGAAGAAGCTACAGCAGCTACAGCAGCAACTGGGCGACATCAAGATTCGCATTCCGGACGTTCCTCAGGTGTTCATGGGGATCCGCAGCACTGGCCTCGGCATCGAGGCGGAGTCCTTGAACCCGCAACTGGCTGAGTTCTTCGGCGTGAAGGAGGGAGTGTTGGTTCGGATGGTCTTGAAGGACACCCCGGCTCAGAAAGCAGGCCTCAAAGCAGGCGACATCATCACCAAAGTGGACGACACCAGCGTCAACCAGCCGCAGGACATCACCCGAAAGCTCCGCTCTCTTGGCGAAAAGAAAACCTTCTCCCTCACCCTCGTCCGCGACCGCAAAGAACTCACCCTCCCCATTTCGGTGACAGGCTACGAAACCCCGAAATAGTTTCAGTTTCGGTGACAGGCTACGAAACCCCGAAATTCGCTGGCTGGACGGCTAGTGATTTCCGGGTTTCGCAGCCCCCCGCCTGAATTCAGAAGTTCAGCACCTTCTTCAAGGTGCCCCTCTCCTTCTGAATCTTCTCCTGCAGCATCATCAGCGCGTGAATCAACTGCTCCGGCCGCGGCGGACACCCGGGCACGTACAAATCCACCGGAATCACCTGGTTCACAGGAATCAGCGCGTAGTTGCTGAATACCCCGGTCGATGTCGCGCACGCCCCCATTGAAATCACCCACTTCGGCTCCGGCATTTGCTGGTACAACTGCCGGATCACCGGCGCCATCTTGTTCGAGACGCGCCCCGCGATAATCATCAGGTCTGACTGCCGCGGCGACCCCCGGAACACCTCTGCCCCAAACCGCGCAATATCGAACCGCGACGCCCCCATCGCCATCATCTCAATCGCGCAGCACGCCAGCCCGAACGACATCGGCCAGATCGAGCTCTTCCGCGCCCAATTGATCGCCTCATCCAGCTTCGCCGTGAGCACTCCCCCAGCCGCCTGCGTCAATTCCTCTCGGTCCACTCGCGCAAAGAAATTCTCCGGGATGTTCAGCCGTCCCGTCATGTTCAGCCGCGCCGATTGATCCAGCCCCATGCCTGTATTCTCTCATGGAGCCGCTACAATGGAATATGTCCCTCAACGAAACTCTGGCCCTCGGGGCTTCTTTGGCCGGTGTCGAACCCGGCTATTGGGACATCTGGGGCGTCTATCACCCCACACCCCCTGAGGTCTGTGAGGCCATCCTGCGCAGTCTCGGCCTCGACTCGTCCGCCGCCGTCGACGCGCACCTCTGGAAGACCTGGTCCCGCTTGACGCCCCCCACCCTCGTCACAGGACAAGCGGACATCCAACTCCCGCTTCGTCTCCCCGCCACCCCCCTCCCTCCATCCGTCCACCTCGAAATCCGTCTGGAGGATGGGACTGCCGAGACGTACTCCATCGAGTCATCCTCCCTCCCCGTGACCGAATCGGTCGAACTCCGCGGCCAGCGGTTCGAAAAGCGCCCCCTGCCCCTGCCCCTCCCCCTCCCGCTGGGCTACCACGAGATCCGCGCCTCCATCGGCGAGCAGTCCTCGGAAACTCGCCTCATCGTCGCCCCGGAACGCGCCTACTTGCCGCCGGCGCTCGAAGACGGCGCACGCGCCGCCGGCGTCGCCGTGAGCCTCTTTGGCCTCCGCTCTTGGCGCAACTGGGGCTGCGGCGATCTGACCGACCTGGAGAAGATCGTCGACTGGGCCGCCGAAGACCTCGGCGTGGCGTTCGTCGCCCTGAACCCCCTCCACGCCATACACAACCGCCAGCCCTTCAACACCAGCCCCTATTTGCCAAACTCGATCTTCTATCGCAACCCCATCTACCTCGACGTCGAGCGCTTGGACGATTTCCGCGTCTCCCGCCCCGCGCAGGCGCTGTTTGCCTCCTCCGAGGTCCAGGCTGAGATCGCCTCCCTGCGCCGCGCCGGCCTCGTCGAATATGAACGTGTCTTTGCTCTGAAACTCAAATTCCTCCGCCTCTGCTTCGAGACCTTTCTCCGCCGCTGCCGCCGCTCCTCCTCCTGCGCCAAAGCCTTCGAGCGCTACTGCCTTGCCGAGGGCGACCTGCTCGACCGCTACGCTCTCTGCTGTGCGCTGGATGACCACCTCCATGCCCTCGACCCCGGCCTCTGGATTTGGCCCGATTGGCCCGAAGAGTATCGCGACCCCGAGTCTGCGGCTGTCCGGGAGTTCTCTCGCAGCCACGAACGGGAGATCCTCTTCCACAAGTACGTTCAGTGGCAACTGGACCGCCAGATCGGGGAAGTGCAACGCCATGCCCTCGGCAAGGGCCTCCCCATCGGCCTCTACCACGATCTTGCGCTCGCCACCGACCGCTGTGGCTCCGACCTCTGGGCGCACCGGGATTACTTCGTCTCCGGCTGCCGGGTCGGCTCCCCCCCGGATGACTTCGCGCCCCAGGGTCAGGACTGGGGCTTCCCCCCGCCCAATTCTCTTACCCACCGCGAGTCCGGATATCGCCTCTTCGTTGAGTCGATCCGTCGCAACTGCCGCCATGGGGGCGCCCTCCGCATCGACCACGTCATGCGATTCTTCCGGCTCTTTTGGATTCCGGATGGCATGCCGGCCGCCGCCGGCGCCTACGTCCGCGACTGTCCCGAGGATCTCCTGCGCATCCTGGCCCTCGAGAGCGTCAGAAACCAATGCTTGATCATCGGGGAAGACCTCGGCACCGTCGAACCCCAATTCCGGGAGACCCTCGCCCGCTTCGGCATTCTCAGCTACCGGCTGCTCTACTTTGAGCGCCACCCCGATGGGAGCTTCCGGCCGCCCCAGGACTACCCTCGCCAGGCTCTGGTCTCCTCCACCACCCACGACCTCCCCACCCTGGCCGGTTTCTGGACCGGCCGCGACATCGAGGCCCGCCGCGCCGCCGGCCTCCTGCGCGATCAGGATCACGCCGCCCAGTTCGCCGCCCGCGCCGCCGACAAGCAGCGAATCCTGGAAGCCCTGTTCCAGGCCGGCCTCTTGCCGGAGTGGTTCCCTCGAACGGCTGCGGAACTCCCGGAACTCACCGGCGAGTTGCATAACGCCATCATCGGCTTCTTGGCCAAGGCGCCCTCTATGCTGCTCCTGGTGAACCAGGAAGACCTCACCAAGGAGACCGATCAGCAGAATCTTCCCGGCAGCACCTGGCAGTATCCCAACTGGCGCCGCAAAATGAAATTCACCGTGGAGGAGTTGCGCTATTCAGCCCTGGCGCACGATTTCGCGGCTATGTTCCGGCATTGGCTGGAAGAAACCGGCCGCTGCCTGTCCCCCCCGCCTCATGCCGGACGCACCAGCGATAGCGGGTAGGGCGAGTTTCGCTGCGGGCCGTCCGGATCGTACAAGACGCGAATCGTGCTCCCCTCGTCCGGCGGGTTGCCGGAGATGTTGTACTTCCCTCGAATGAGGGCGCCGCTCAGGGTCCGGAACTCGTACCGAACCGTGTAGACACGTCCGCCTTTGCCTGTGTTTGATTTCTTGAGTCCCGTGACCCGCGCCTCTGCCAGCCGGCCCTCGCACAAGAGCCGCTGCTGCCTTGTGAGCTCTGCCCAGCAGATCGCCGCCAGGAAGGCGATCCCGAGCGAAGCCAGCGGCGCTACCCAGAGCGGAATCCCGCCCGGCTCGTAGCCTGCCACCCAACTCTGCTCCGGTCGCGAAGGCAGGTAGCGCACCTCAATTCCGGCCCCCGGGCTCAACCGGCTCCAATCGGAACGCCGGATCGTCGCCCTGCCCCGCTGCGTGCCGCCTGCGGCGGCGTATTCGTACATTACGATGTGCCTGGGCTTGTCGCCGCGTGTCCTGCTCAGGCCGGTGATCGTCCCCTCCGCCGTTGCGCTCTCGGCGCGGATCTTCTGCCGGAGTTGGCGCCGGCTCGTGGCTGCCGAGTGGATCCACAGCCCTGCGATTAAGGATCCGGCGATAAGGAGAGCCCCCGTCGCCCGGACGAAATGACCTGTCCTTGTCAACTTGGTCGGCCGCGGCCTCGATACCGACGGATCCGGCGCGCTCTGCTGGCGCTGCCTCGCCTTACGAAGCTCAAGTTTCCTCATTGTGCTCTTCCTTTCCCGGTAGGCGTCCCGCTTCTTTCAGAGCGCGGCGCAGGACGAACTCGATCTGAGCGTTCAGGCTCCGCATCTCTGCATCCGCCCAGCGCTGCATCGCCTCATGCGTCGCCACATCCAACCGGAGAAGAAATGGCTTGCGTTGCGCCATCTTCGGCTCAATCCCCGCCCGGCCGCCTTACTGATACAGAGTGCCCGCGTTCACCACCGGCGATACCGTCTGCTCGCTGCAAAGCACCACCAGCAGGTTGCTCACCATGGCCGCCTTCCGTTCCTCGTCCAGTTCCACAACCCGCCTGGCGCTGAGTTGCTCCAGCGCCATCTCCACCATGCTCACGGCGCCCTCCACGATCTTCTGCCGCGCCGCAATCACCGCGCTCGCCTGTTGCCGCCGCAGCATCGTACTCGCGATCTCAGGCGCGTACGCCAGGTGGCTGATTCGGGTCTCCAGAACGTGAACTCCCGCCTTCTCCAGCCTCTCCTGGATCTCGCTGCACAGCCGGTCCGCGATCTCCGCCGCCGACAGCCGCAAGGAGATCTGTCCTTCTTCGTGCGCGTCATACGGATAGCTTGTCGCCATTCCTCTCAGAGCTGCCTCCGCCTGCACATGCACGAAGTTCTCATAATCGTCCACGTTGAATACCGCCTCGAAGGTCTCGACCACCTGCCACACCACCACCGCCGCAATCTCTATCGGGTTTCCTTCCCGGTCGTTCACCTTCAAGCGGCCTGTTTCGAAGTTGCGCACCCGCAGCGAGATCCTGCGCCGCGTCGATACCGGGTTCACCCACCAGAAACCGGGCCTCTTGATCGACCCCTTGTAGACGCCGAACAGCGTCACCACTCTGGCCTCGTTGGGATTCACCACGGTCAGCCCGAACCAGCACAGCAAGTCGAGCAGGAAGACCACCAGCCAAAACGTGAGCATCCAGACGTCACCCTTTGTGGCCGCCTGCACAAAGGACCAACCCGAATACAGCCCCACAGCCAGCAGAACGAACACCAGAATCCACCCTGGAAAACCCTGCATCTCTTTTTCGCGCAACATGGAAAGCCTCCTTGTGACATCAGAATGATATCATTTCAATATCTCTCCTTGCAAGAAGAATTTTCGTCTTATTTTCAAGAAGATACCGATGCCCCCCCGGGGCGACTGCCTTCTCTGCCTCGACCGCAAGGGGGACTGCCTACTCCGCCTCGAGCGCAAGGGGGACTGCCTACTCTGCCTCGAGCGAAGCGAGTGGGCAGAGCGGGCTGTCCCCCTTGCCGCACTACCGCAGCCCCTCCACCGAGCGGGCTGTCCCCCTACCCCGTTCTTTTTTGTCGCCTGTAGGGGCCGCTCGCGAGCGGCCCTTGGCTGCCTGTGCCTCCACGCAACCCCCGAACCAACCGCCGCCACGCCTCGACCGCAACGGCGACCGCCTACTCTGCCCCGACCGCAACGGGGACTGCCTGCTCTGCCTCGAGCGCAAGGGGGACTGCCTACTCCGCCTCGTGCGCAGCGAGTGGGCAGAGCGGGCTGTCCCCCTTGCAGCGGCCCCGCACTACCGCACCCCTGCGCAGAGCGGGCTGCCCCCCATCGAATAGACACTGCAAAACTGGCCCGCGCCCCGGGGCGCCGCTCGTGCTAACCTCTAAACAAAGGGAGGGGACATGAAGAATCTCTGCATCACCATCACTGCGGTTCTGCTTGTTTCCGGGCTGCTTGGACAAACCGTTCAACCGCCTCGCACTCACCTCAAGGTCGGCGACACCGCGCCCGATTTTGACTTGCCGTCGACAAAAGGCGGCCGGGTGAAACTGTCCGACTACCGGGGCAAGTCGCCCGTCGTCCTGGCATTCTTCCCTGCCGCGTTCACGGGAGGATGCACCAAAGAGATGCTGGCCTACCAGGCGAGCCTCGCAAGGTTCCAGGGCCACAAGTCCGAAGTCTTTGGCATCAGCGGCGACAACACGCCTTCACAAGGCGAGTTCGCGAAACAACTCAAACTGGAATTCCCTCTGCTGAGCGACTTCGCAACCCGCGAGACGATGGCTGCGTACGGCGTCCTGCTGCCCGGGCGGGGAATCGCCAACCGGGCGACCTTTGTCATCGACCGGGATGGCAAGATCGCCCACATCGAGGAGGGCAGCGCCGCGATTGATGTCACCGGCGCCGAGATGGCTTGCAGTCGCCTCGCGCAGAAGAAATAGCCTTCGCGCGCACGCTCCACCAAAGTACCCTTGCTCTGTCACCAGGCGCTCCCGGATTCTCGCGCCGGTCAACCAGGGCGCGGCCCGGTAACCGCAATTGCGGCAGCGCAAGCCTCAGGCTGCGCCGGACGCCGCAGAAACGGGAGCGCCAAACGCCCCGCCCGCGCGAGGCTGCCCCGCCAGCGGCTCCACGGACCCCGCCGAACCGGATCTTTCCTCGATGAGTTCGTCCTCTGACCCGCTCCCCTTAAACTCTCCCTGCATTGGATCCGCCGGGCCTCCGCCTGTGCCGAAAGCGAGGGCGCTTGATGAATGGCAGTATTGTTGATATAGTATTAGGTGATTCTGTCACGGCCCGAGGTCAACCTCATGAAAGCCAGCAACAGCCTTTGGAGAGATCTCCTTCTGGAACGAATGCCGCCCCATCTTGCCGGCGAAATCGACGTCTTCGAAAACGAGATCGCCCTCAAGAAGCATGGCAAGATCGACGACAAGGTCTTCGGCGAAACCCGCCTCCGGCGGGGCTGTTACGGCCAGCGCTACGACAACGGACAGAGGCACGATGGCCGCGCCACGCGCACCTTGAACTACCCTTCCGGCGACGTCACCAAGGGCGTCAGCACACTCTGGGATGCGCCGGGAATGCAGCGAATCAAAATCCCATTCGGGGGGCTGAACGCGGAGCAATTGGAAGTCTTGGCAGAACTCGCCGAGGAGTACGCCGACGGCATAGCGCACGTCACCACGCGGCAGGATTTCCAGCTCCACTTCGTGCATATAGACGACACCCCCGCCATCATGAGAAGGCTCGCCGCGGCCGGCATCACCACCCGCGAAGCGTGCGGCAACTCGGTGCGCAACGTCACGGCCTGCCCCATCGCCGGGGTGTGCCGCGATGAGGTCTTCGACGTGACGCCCTACGCCAAAGCCTGCGCCTATTTCCTGCTCGGCCATCCGGACTGCCAGAATTTCGGCCGGAAATTCAAGATCTCCTTCTCGGGTTGCAGCCGGAAGCCCTGTGCTCTGGCGCGCATCCACGACATCGGACTCATCGCGGCCGCCAGGGAGGAAGGAGGCCGCCTCAGGCGAGGCTTTGAGGTCTGGGTCGGCGGCGGCTTGGGCCCTGTGCCCTATCAGGCCAGGCTGTTCACGGAGTTCTTGCCTGCCGAAGAGTTGCTGCCCCTCGCCCAGGCCGTCGCGCGGGTCTTCGCCCGCCTCGGGGAGAAGAAGAACCGCAACCGCGCCCGCCTGAAGTTCCTCGTCGACAAGCTGGGCATCGAGGAATTCAAGAACCTCGTCCGGCAGGAGCGCGATTCGCTCCCCCATGATCCGGCCTGGACCAGTTGGCTGTCCGATGCCGAACTGTTCCAGGAGACGCCCCTCGAACCGCCGTCTTCTTTGGTGAAGCTCCAGGACGCCCCCGACAGGGCTTTTCAACATTGGATGGAAACCAACGTCTCCCCCCAGCGGCAGCCGGGCTACGCCACGGTCACCGTTGTCCTTCCGCTCGGCGACATCACCGGCGACCAGCTCAGAAAGCTCGCCGGCATCGCCCGCAAATACACTCCCGAAGCGATCCGCACGACCGTCGAGCAGAACATCGTCCTGCGCTGGGTCAGTGAAGCCGGCCTGCCCGGACTCTATCAGGACCTGGCCAGGGCGAACCTCCACGCGCCGGGCGCGCAAACCATCACGGATATCACCGCCTGCCCCGGCACCGACACCTGCAAGCTTGGGATCTCCGCTTCCCGGGGCTTGGCCCGCGAACTCCGCGAGCGCCTCGCCGAAAGCGGCTCCGCCATGGAAGAAGCTGCTCGCTCACTCCGCATCAAGATCAGCGGCTGCTTCAACTCCTGCGGTCAGCATCATGTGGCCGACCTGGGCTTCTACGGAGTCAGCCGCAACAAAAACAACTACACCGTCCCGCATTTCCAGGTCGTCCTGGGCGGACAATGGTCGGAGAACGGCGCCTCCTACGGCCTCGCCGTCGCCGCCGTGCCTTCCAGGCGCATCCCTGAAGCCGTGCAGCGTATTCTCGGCTTCTACCTTCGGCAGAGACAGGACGGCGAGTCCTTCCAGTCCTTCGTGAAGCGCACAGGCAAGGCTCCCTTGAAGCAGACCCTCGAAGATCTCACCGAGGTGCCGCCGCACGATCTCGATCCTTCCTTTTACACGGACTGGGGCGACGCCCGGGAATACACCACCGGCGACATCGGCATCGGCGAGTGCGCCGGTGAAATTGTCTCCCCCGTTGATTTCCAGCTCGCCGCCAGCGAGCGGGAGGTCTTCGAGGCGCAACTTCTGCTGGAAAAGGGCGACTTCTCCTCGGCCGCCAGGCTGGCTTACCAGGCGATGCTGCACGGCGCCAAAGCGTTGCTCGCCTGGCGTGGGATTCCCCTCCTGGATGGCGAGGACAGCATCGTGGAGCAGTTTCGAACCCACTTCTACGACACCCAGATCTTCTTCGATCCCTTCGTCGGCGGCAGCTTCGCCAACTACCTCTTCCGCGCCCGCGAAACGCAGGCCGCGGAGCAGACCTCGGACTCCGTCCGCAGGCTGGCCGGCGAGGCGCAGCTCTTCATCGATGCCTGCCACAGTTGCTACGCGCGCCTTACGGCGCAGCCCGCCAAATCCTGACAGGAACCATCCGGAATGCATACTTTCCACACCGCCGCAATCGAGCACGTCAACTTGAAGATCTTCGCGAAGCCACCGGCCCCGGCGCGCCTCGACCCGGCCATCGCCATTTTCCACCGCTGGATTCAGGACTCGGTTTGCGAGGAACTCCTGATCGACGTGGCCGACTACCGGCACGTCCCCGAAGGGCCGGGCGTAATTCTCATCGGCCACGAGGCCAACTATAGCCTCGATTGCGCTTCCGGCCGCCTCGGCTTGCTCTACAGCCGCAAGGCCGTTCTGGGCGGAAACCTGGAGCGTAAACTCTCCGTGGCGCTGCGCCGGACACTCTGGGCCGCGAGCATGATGGAGCAGGATCCGGCCTTCGCCGGCAGCCTCGCCTTCGACGCCGGCGACTGGGAAGTCATTTTCAATGACCGCCTCCTCGCGCCCAACACCCCGGAGACATGGATTGAGCTTCAGCCGCTCCTGCGCGAGTTCTTTGGCCGGCGGCTCGGCGCTCCTTGCTCGCTCAGCCGCGTCGGCGAGGCCGGGGAGAGGCTGCGCGCGTCGGTCCAGGCCTCAAGACAGATACGAGTGGAAGAGTTGCCCCTGGAACACAGCGCGCCCCGCGGCTGAGATCGCGGCCATTCGGCCTTCACGGCTTCATCGGCCGGGCGCCCGGTCGAAGCCGATAGATTGCACCTCTTCTTCCAGCTCGATCCCGAACCGGTCCCGCACCCGCCGCTTCAGCTCCGCGATCAGTCTCCGCAGTTCGGCCGCCGTCCCTCCACCCGCGTTGTACAGCAGGTTGGCGTGATAATCCGCCACCCGGATCCCACCCGCCGCCAGCCCTTTCACTCCGGCTTGATCGAGGAACCAGGCCGCAGGGATCTTACCTTCGCGCACCACTTCCGGCGGCACGCGCTCCGCCACTTCCGGCGGCAAATCCTGGAGCAGCAGGTTCTTGAAGATGCTGCCGGCGCACTTCAGCGTGGGAGGGAACTTCTCATCCCGGATCCGCGCAATCTCATCGGCGGTGCGGCGCAACTCCTGCGGGTCCCCTCGCCCGAGCGCGAGCTCCGCCGAGAAGATGAACCAGTCTCGGCGCCGCTTGAATATGCTCTCGCGATAAGAGAACTCGCATTGAGCGTTGGCAAAGATCCGCACCCCTTCGCCATCGAAGAAGTGAACGCGATCGACGCACTCCGAGATCGAGTGCCCGTAGGCCCCCGCGTTGCCAAAAATGGCGGCGCCGACCCAGCCCGGCAGGCGGGTCAGCGTCTCCAGGCCCTTCAGCCCCCGCTCGATCGTGAAGTCCACCAAGGACTGGAGTTCCGCCCCGGAATCGGCGAACACCCTGCCATCCTCCGCCCGGATCTGGTCCGCGGTGTAGCGCAGCACAACACCATCGAATCCCTCGTCGGACACGACAAGATTGCTGCCGCTCCCGATCACTGCCACCTGCCAACCCGCCGCGCGGGCGGCTCTGAAAGCTTGCAGAAACGCCTCCCTGTCGGCCGTCTCGGCGAACAGTGCGGCCGGACCTCCGATGCCGAAGCGCGTATATCGGGCCAGCGGGACGGCCTCGGCCGCTTGCAGATTCGGAATTGCAGCGAGACACTGAAGAGTCTCGCCGTAGCTGGAGGGCATTGACATAATTATAGGAGAGTGCATTGCATGGCAGCCGGCTTCCCGGGATTCCCAAAAGAAGCGCTCAGCTTCCTCCGCGGTTTGAAGCGCAACAACAACCGTGAATGGTTCCAGGCCCGCAAGGAGATCTTCGAAGAGAGCGTCCGCCGGCCGATGATCTCCCTGGTGGAAGCCCTGAATATGGAACTCGCCGGATTCGCGCCGGCCTACGTTACCAGCCCCGCCAAGGCGATCTACCGGATCTATCGCGATACCCGCTTCAGTCCGGACAAGACGCCTTACAAAACGCATGTCGCCGCCATCTTCCAGCCCCGCGGGCTCGAAAAACACGGGTGCGGCAGCCTGTACGTTGAGGTGGCGCCGGAACACGCGGGCGTAGCCGCCGGCATCTATATGCCCGGGCCGGAGCAGTTGCTCGCCGTGCGCCGCCACATCGCCGAGCGCCATCAGAGCCTGCGGAGCATCCTGGCCGCCAGGAAGCTGCGGTCCTTGATGGGCGATCTCTGCGGCGACGAGCTCTCCCGTGTGCCCAAAGGTTTTCCGGCCGCTCACCCGGCGGCGGACCTGCTCCGCAAGAAGCAGTGGTACCTCTGGAGCGAAATGCCCCCGGAAATCGCCCTCACTCCCAAGTTCTTCCCGGAATTGCTCAAGCGTTTTCGGGCCGCCTTGCCCCTCACCGACTTCCTCAATGCCCCCCTCAAGAAATCGGGAACGGCACACCTCATCTCCGCTCTCTGAATCGCGTCCCTCGCCGCTCAGCCCTGGGCCGCCATGCCCACGACGGCGTTCACCAGGATGGCAATCATGCCCACGGGAATCATGACCTTCCAGCCGATGTTCATCAACTGGTCGTATCGGAATCGCGGGAAAGTGCCCCGGAACCAGATCATCATGTACACGATCACCGCCACCTTGAGCACGAACCAGAACACCCCGATCACGTAGTGGTTCACGACGGGAACCGCGAACAGCAGCGCCACGCCCAGCAGAAAGGCTCCAACCACAACCATGAAGATGCGCTGCCAGCGCATCACCTGCCGCGGCGTCAGATAGAAACAAAGCGCCCCCGACCCGGCGAAGAGCAGCAGAGGCAGGCCGTAATTCATCGGCAGCGCCAGCCACTCCACGCTCGGGAAAGGCCGCAACCAGCCGCCCCAGAACAGCGTCACCGCCACCGAAGCCACCACGAAGATGCTGGCGTACTCCGCCAGGAAAAACAGCGCCCACCGGAAGCCGCTGTACTCCGTGTGAAAACCGGCCACCAGCTCGGACTCGGCTTCGGGCAGGTCGAAAGGCGCGCGGTTCGTCTCGGCGATCGAAGAGATGAAGTACACCATGAACGGGACCAGCATAAGCCCGTAGTTTCCAAACGCGAACCAGACGCCGCTCGACTCCTGGGCGCGGACGATCCCAACCATGCTCAGCGTCCCCGCCATCATCACTCCCGAGACCAGCGCCAGAGCCAGCGCCACTTCATAGCTCACGAGCTGAGCCGCGCTGCGCAGGCTCCCAAGCAGCGGGTAGTGGCTGTTCGACGCCCAGCCGCCCAGGATGATGCCCAGAATCCCCACCGCCGAGACGGCGGAGATCAGCAGCAGCCCGACGTTCACGTCCGCGACATAGACATACTCGCTGAAGGGGAGCACCGCGAACGCGGTCAGAGCGGTGAACGTGGATACCACCGGCGCCGCCCAGAACAGCGGCTTGTCCGCGTCGGCCGGTATGGTGTCTTCCTTGGTCAGCAGCTTTACCGCGTCCGCCAGCGGCTGCAACAGCCCGTGCGGACCGACGCGCATCGGCCCCAGGCGCACCTGAAAGTCGGCGAGCAGCTTTCGCTCCAGCAGCACCATGTAGCCCGCCAGCAGCGGGAACACGCAGATCAGCACGGCCGTGATCACGAACGGCTTGAACAGCGGATGTTGGAATACGATCTCCATCAGATTCTCACCGCAGCAAAGAAATCTCCGCCAGGCTCAGAAACGGCTGTGGGTAAATCCCGATGACCAGCGTCAGGACCCCGGTCACCGCCAGGGCCACGCGCAACCCGAAGCTGGCCGCCAGCGGAACCTGGTCCGCAAGCTGCCCCGCAAACATGCTGCGGACAATTCGGAAGTAGTAGTACACAGCCACGGCCACGTAAAGCGTCGCGATCACCGCCAGGAAATAATGCCCGGTCTGGATCAGTGACAGGAAGATGAAATACTTGCCGATGAAGCCGGCGGTCGGCGGAATGCCGGCCAGCGAGAGCAGAAAGATCAGCATCAGAAAAGCGTATCCCGGACTCTTATGCACGAGGCCGGCCATGTCATCCACGTCCTCGCCCAGCAGATTCTTGCGCCGTAGCGCCACCACCACCAGAAACGCCCCCAGATTCATGAACGTGTACACAAGCACGTACACCAGCACGCCCTGGATGCCCGTATCGTTGCCCGCAATCAATCCCAGCAGGATGTAGCCGGCATGAGAAATCGAGCTGTAAGCCAGCAGCCGCTTCACGTTGGACTGCGTGATCGCAGCCAGATTGCCCACCGTCATGCTCAGAATCGCAATGACCGCCAGAGCGGGCTCCCAAATCTCCCGCGCGGATGCCAGCGGTCCCATGAAAATTCGCACCAAAAACGCGAACGACGCCGCCTTGGATCCCACGGACAGATAGGCCGTCACGGTTGTCGGAGCGCCCTCGTACGCGTCCGGCGCCCACATATGGAACGGAACCGCCGAAATCTTGAACAGCAGCCCGACGGATGTCGTGACCAGCGCCAGGATTACCAGCGGATCGCTGCTCGGACGCGCGGCGACGGCCGATGCCACATCCGCCAGCTTGGTGGACCCCGAGATTCCGTACAAAACCGAAAACCCGTAAACCAGAAACCCGCTCGAAAAGGCGCCCAGCAGCAAATACTTCATGGCGGCCTCGTTGGACCGCCTGTCGCTCCGCAAAAAGCCGACCATGATGTAGAAGCACAGGGCCATCAGCTCCAGACCGATGAACAGCGTCACCAGGTCCGCCCCGGCCGCCAGAAAGAACATCCCGCAGTTGGCCAGCAGAATCAGCCCGTAATATTCCCCGTGGTGCTCGTCTTCAATCTCCAGGTACTTGTAGGAAACCAGCGCCACAATCAGCGACGCCGCCAGAAAGATCCAGTTGAAAAACAGCGCAAAGCCGTCCACCACCAGCGCGCCGTCAAACGCGGTCAGGCGGTCGATCGCGTTCTTCGCCAGGAACGACTGCTGCCGCCACAAGGCCCCGGCGGTGAACGCCACCCCCAGCGCCACGAAGGCCACCAGCCACTTCCGCTGCCGCGCCTGCGGGAACAGGAAGAAGTCGAACAGGAGCACGGCGCATCCGAAGAGCGCCAGCATGATGGCCGGCACCAGGACGAAATGATCGGTGGCCGTATAGAACTGGCTCATCTCGCGCCTCCCGAATTAGCTTGGACCGCCGGCTGCGCTGCGCGAGCCTCCGCCGAAACCGCCCCGAAATAGCCGGGCCGCACGCGCTCGACGATCTTCGCCACCGGCTTCTCCAGAATCTCGAAATACGGCTTCGGATACACGCCGATCCAGATGGCCCACGCAATCAGCGGCGCGAAGACCGCCAGTTCTCGCAGGTTTAAATCCCGCAGGCCGCGGTTCTTCTCGTTCGTCACCTCCCCCAGCATCGTGCGCTGGTAGAGCCAGAGCAGATAGGCCGCGCCGATTACAATTCCGAGAACGGCGAACGCCGCCCACGTGCGGCTCGCTTCGAACGCGCCTTGCAGAATCGTGAACTCGCCGATGAACCCGTTCAGCAGCGGCAGGCCCGCCGAGCTCAGCATGGCGAACGCGAAGACGATCGAGTAAACCGGCATGACATGCGCCAGCCCCCCATACTCCTTGATCTCGCGCGTGTGCCGCCGCTCGTACACGATGCCCACAATCAGGAACAGCATCCCCGTCGAGATGCCGTGATTCACCTGCTGGATGACGCTGCCCGCGATGCCGTTCGGATTCAGCGCGAAGATGCCCAGCGTGCAGAACCCGAGGTGGCTCACCGAGGAGTACGCCACCAGCTTCTTCCAATCCTTCTGCATCAGGCTCACGAGGCCGCCGTACAGAATCCCGATGATCGACAGCCAGACCAGCGTCTGCACGATCACCGGCGTTATCGACGCCTCCGGCAGGAGCGGCAGCGAGAACCGGAGGAATCCGTACGTCCCCATCTTCAGCAGCACGCTGGCCAGCACCACCGAGCCCGCCGTCGGCGCCTCCACGTGCGCGTCCGGCAGCCAGGTGTGGAACGGGAACATCGGCACCTTGATGGCGAATCCCAGGAAGAAGGCCCAGAACACCCACTGCTGCAAATCCAGCGGCAGTTGAAGCTTCATCAGCTCGGAAATCTCAAATGTGTAGAAACCGAACTGGCGGAAATGCTGGAAGTACAGCGTCAGAATGCCGAGCAGCATCAGAACGCTTCCGGCCAGGGTGTACAGGAAAAACTTGATCGCGGCGTACAACTTCCTCGGCCCGCCCCAGACGCCGATGATGAAGTACATCGGCACAAGCACTACTTCCCAGAACACATAGAAGAGGAAAAAATCCAGGGCCAGGAACACGCCGATCATCCCTGTCTGCTGCAACAGGAACATCGCGTAATACTGCTTCAGCCGCTCGTCGACGGCGCTCCAACTCGAAAGGATCGCCAGGAAACCGACCAGCGTCGTCAGCATCACCAGCAGCAGGCTGATGCCGTCGATGCCAAGGATGTAGTTCACGCCCAGGCTCGGAATCCAAACGGCCTTCTCCACCATCTGGTAGCCTTCCGCGCTGCGGTCGAAGCGGAACACCAGCGGCAGCGAGACCGCGAATCCCGCCAGGCCCGCGATGTTGGCCCAGACTCGGATCAGGGTCTTGTTGGACGAAGGCAGGAACAGCAGCACCAGCATCCCCGCCAGCGGCGTGAACAAGACGATGCTCAACCAGTGTTCGTTCATAGGTCAGCGCGATAAGTAGTATCCGAGAAACGCCAGCAAGCCCAGCACAAAAACCAGGGCGTAGGACTGCACCAGCCCGGTCTGAAGCACGCGCACCGGAAAAGAGGCCATCTTCACCAGGAACGAGAACAGCCGGATCGAGCCGTCCACGATCCACGTATCCCACCAGATCGAGAGGCTCGACCCGAAGCGCGTCAGCCACCCCGCCCCGTTGACGCCGCCGTCCACGACTTGGTTGTCAAAGGCCGCCAGCGCGCTGCCGCCGCCCTTCGCCAGTCCGTTTACGAAAACCGCCTGGTAGGCATCGTCCACGTACCACTTCCTGCTCAGCGCCGTGTAGAGGCCGCCGGAGGCGCGGGCGACTCGCTCCGGCAAATCCGGCCGCCGCAAGTACATCTGCCGCGCCAGCCAGATGCCGCCCAGCGCCACGCCCACCGACAACAGCATCAAGCCCCACTCCAGCCCGGCGTCGTGATGCGCTTCCGCTCCGTGCGCCACGACCGAGGGCACAGTGTGTTCCAGCCAGTGCTCAAACGCCCGAAATGCTTCCGGGAAAGCGCTCCACAGCTTCGGAACCCCGATCCACCCCGCCAGAATGCTTCCCGCGGCCAGCACCGACAGCGGAACCGTCATGCTGCGCGGCGATTCATGGATGTGCCCGGCCGCTTCCGGCGCCACGCGCGACGTCCCGTAAAAGGTCATGTACATCAGCCGCCACATGTAGAACGCCGTCATGCCTGCCGTCACCAGCCCCACGCCCCAAATCGCCGGCGAGCCCCACGGCGAACTGTACGCCTGCCAGAGAATCTCGTCCTTCGAGAAAAACCCCGCCAGACCCGGAATGCCGGAGATCGCCAGGGCCCCCACAAACATCGTCCAATGCGTGACCCGAATCTTGTCCTTCAGACCGCCCATCCGGCGCATGTCCTGCTCGCCCCCCAGCGCATGGATCACCGACCCGGAGCCCAGGAACAACAGGGCTTTGAAAAAGGCGTGCGTGTAAAGATGAAAGATCGCCACCCAGTACGCCCCGACGCCGCACGCCATGAACATGTAGCCGAGCTGGCTCACGGTGGAGTAGGCCAGCACCCGCTTGATGTCGTTCTGCACCAGCGCGATCGAAGCCGCCAAGATGGCCGTGAACGCTCCGATGACGGCCACCGCCATCGAAGCTTCCGGCGTCAACCGGAACAGCGCGTGCGACCGCGCCACCATGTACACCCCAGCCGTCACCATCGTCGCCGCGTGGATCAGAGCGGAAACCGGCGTCGGACCCTCCATCGCATCCGGCAGCCAGACGTACAGCGGAAACTGCGCCGACTTTCCGGTCGCTCCCACAAACAGAAGCAGGGCCATCAGGCCCAGCACGCCGAAGCCGGCCTCCGGGCTCATCCCCGCCAGAGCCTGATTCACGTCCAGGAAACGCACCGTCCCGAACATGCTGAACATCAGCAGCATGCCCAGGATAAAGCCCGCGTCGCCGATGCGGTTCACAATGAACGCCTTGTTCGCGGCGTCACCCGCCGACTTCTTGTGGATATAGAAGCCGATCAGCAAATAGCTGCACAGGCCGACGCCTTCCCACCCCACGAACATCAGCAGGTAGTTGTTCGACAGCACCAGCATCAGCATGAAGAACACGAACAGGTTCATGTATCCGAAAAAGCGGTAGTAGCCTCCCTCGTGCCCCATGTAGCCGATCGAGTAGACGTGGATCAGGAACCCCACCCCCGTCACCACCAGCACCATGACCGAACTCAAAGAATCCAGCAGAAACCCCCAGTCCGCTCCGAAACTGCCCATGGCTCCGTTCGCCATGTGGAACGGCAGGCCCGCCACCCAGGTGTGCTGGATGACCTGGTGCGCCCTGCCTGGCGCCGCCGCCAGTTCCATCACCGCCGCAGCCGACCAAACGAAGCTGAGCAGCACCATCCCCGGACACAGGATGCTGATGAGGGCCTTCCCAGGGCCGGCCCCGTGGCCGCCATGCCCGTGCCCGTGCCCCGGCTTCTGCGGATCAAGCAGCCGTCCCACGGCCAGCATCGCCGCCGCCCCAAACAGGGGAAACAGGGGAATCAGCCAGATCGTTTCCAGAAAACTCATCGCGGCATCCTCACCACTTCAGCAGGTTCACCTCATCGGCCTGCACGGTCTCTTTGTTGCGGAACAGCGCGATCAGGATTCCCAACCCCACCGCGGCCTCGGCAACCGCCACCGTGATGACGAAAATGGCGAAGATCTGCCCGCTCACCTGCCGGAAGTATTGGGAAAAGGCGACCAGGTTGATGTTGACGGCGTTCAGAATCAGTTCAATCGACATCAGAATAATGATGATATTGCGCCGGGCCAGCACGCCGATTGTGCCGACCGCCAGCAGCGCCGCGCTCAGAACCAGATAGTGGACTGTCGTGATTGGATGAAACATCACACCCTCTTCTTCCCCATGATGACGGACCCGATAATCGCCACCAAAAGGAGAATCGACGCGACCTCAAATGGAACCAGGTATTGGGAAAACAGCACGTCCGCCAGCCGCTCGGTATTGCCCTGCGTCATCTGCTCCGCCGAAGGCTGCGCCAGTTGAAATGCCGCCGCTCCCTTGCGGAGGAAGTACACAATCTCGGCGCCGACCACCGCCACGCAGGCCAGAGCGAGCCACCATTGCTTGTTGAATTGCCGGTCCCGGGCGGCTTCATCCAGATTGACCAGCATGATGACGAACAGGAACAGCAGCATCACGCCGCCGACGTAAAGGATGATCTGGACCGCGAACAAAAACTCCGCATGCTGGAGCAAGTAGAGGCCCGCCACGCCCGATAACGACACAATCAGGGCGATGGCGCTGTGAACGGCGTTTCGCCGCGTGATGGTCAGAACCCCGCCGCCCAGCGTCAGCAGCGCGAAGGCATAAAAGAAGATCGTTTCCGTCATCGCATTACACCCGTTCGCCTCCCGGCGCCCGGGCAGGTGGCCGCAACCGGCTCAATACTTGTACTTGGTGGGACGGGGACCATCCTCCAGCATTTCCCGGTCCCAGATCGCCCCTTCGCGTGAGTAGCTCGCCAGCTCAAAATCCTGGGTCAATTCAAGCGCATCCACGGGGCAGGCGTCCTCGCACAGCCCGCAGAACATGCAGCGCGACGTGTCGTAAGTGAATGTCGTGAGTTCCTTGCGCCGGGTCTGCTCGTTGCGCTCGCTGCCCACCACGATCAGCGTCTCCGGGCAGGCCAGAGCGCACAGATTGCAGGCGATGCAAAGCGTTTCCCCCGTTTCCGGGTTGTTGTTCAGACGAGGCGCGCCCCGGTACCTCTCGGCCACCTTGGGCCTCTCGGCGGGGTACTGCTCCGTGGTGATGTACTTGGGGTGCTGGTAGCGGAAAGTGACCAGGAGCCCTTCCACCAGATCGACCAGAAAGATGCGACGCAAGAGCTTACGCATGGTCAACCCCTAACGGTCTACCTCCCCCAGCACAATATCAATCGTACCAATGATCGCCACGATATCGGCGACCAGCGCCCCGCGAGCCATCTTGTCCAGAGATTGGAGATTAATGAAGGAAGGCGGGCGGATGCGCACCCGGTATGGCTGCGTCGAACCGTCGCTGACAATCAGATACCCCAATTCCCCCTTCGGCGCTTCGATCGATACGTAGACTTCGCCCACGGGAGGCTTGATCACCTTCGGAACCTTGGCCATGATCGGCCCGTCCGGTATCCGATCGGCCGCCTGCCGGATGATGCGCACGCTCTGCCGCATCTCCTCCATCCGGACCAGATACCGGTCGTACGTGTCCCCATTTTTCCCGGTCGGGATCTCAAACTCGTACTGCTCGTAACCGCTGTAAGGTTGCGCTTTCCGCAGGTCCCACGGAACGCCGGCCGCCCGGAGCATCGGGCCCGTCACGCCGTAAGCTTTGCAGTCCTCCGCGGTGAGCACCCCCACGTTCGTCATGCGCGCCACCAGAATCCGGTTGCCCGTGAGCAGTTGCTCGTATTCGTCCACCCGGGGCAGGAACCAGTCGCAGAGATCGCGGCACTCCTGCTCGAATCCCTCGTACAGCTCGTACTGGAGCCCGCCGATCCGAAAGGCATGCGTCGTGAGCCGGGCGCCGCAGTACTTCTCGTAAATGTCCATGATCATTTCCCGCTCACGGAAGGTGTAAAAAAGCGGGGTGATCGCGCCAATGTCCAGGCAGTGCGTGCCCAGCCAGACCAGGTGGCTCGAGATCCGGTTCAGCTCCGTAAGGATGACCCGGACCGCCTGCGCCCGCGGCGGCGCTTCCACATTGAGGAGCTTTTCAACCGCAAGGCAGTATCCCAAGCCGTTCGAAACGGAGGCCACGTAGTCGGTCCGGTCCACGTACGGCGCGAACATCTGGTAGGTCCGGTTCTCGCCGATCTTCTCCACACCGCGGTGCAAGTAACCGATGACGCACTCCGTGCCCAGCACCTTCTCGCCGTCCAGCTTGAGAATCACCCGCAATACGCCGTGCGTCGAGGGATGCTGCGGCCCCATGTTGAGGACCAGTTCTGTGGAATCGAGAAAAGTCGGGTCCGCCATACGCTATTGCGCGCTCTCAATCCCCAGGTTTTCCCGCACCCAGGCTTGGTCCTGCGTCAGAATCGAGTAGTCCTTTCTCAGCGGGTGCCCCTGCCATTCTTCGGGCATCAGGATGCGGCGTAGGTCCGGATGGCCCGCAAACTCGATGCCGAACATGTCGAACACTTCCCTTTCCAGCCAGTTCGCGGTCAGGTGCACGCCGGTCGCCGTAGCCGGCCGGCCCCCGTCCGGAAGATTGGTCTTGATCCGGATCCGCTGGTTGCGCGCAAAGCTATAAAGGATATAGAAAAGTTCGAATCTCTCCGCCCTGGCCGGGTAATCCACTGCCGTGATATCCACCAGATAGTCGAAGCCGGCCTCGGTCTTCAGCCACTCCAGGATGGGAATCACGGCGGCCGGCCGGGCCACCAGGAATTCCTGGCCCAGGTACGAGCTGAACTCCAGGATTTCATCACCGAAGCGCGCCGCGAGCGCCTGAGTCAATTCGCTCTCCCACGGCGTCGCAGCCATCTGGGGAGGCGCCTTGGGCGCGGCGGAACCCGCCTGTGCGGCCGGCGGTTTTGGAACTGGTTTCCCCTCTTCAGCCATTGGTGGTTAACGGCGAGACTTTCAGCTTAGCGGGCGCACCCGAGGGTGTCAAATGCCTCCAATAGCCTCTCTGGCGCTTGCGGGGACTCGCGGCTCCTCGCTGCCTGGGTCTGAATTCAGCCAGAAGACGCCGCCGGCTCCGCGCCCGCCAGGGCTCTACCCCGGCCGCCTGCCCGGGCAGATCCGCCCCGCCCCGCGCCGGACGGGATTGAGCGCGCCTCCTCGTTTTGGTCTGATATACCCATGGAACACACAAGGCGCTCATTCCTCGCTTCCGGACTGGCTGCGGCTGCCGCGGGAGAGGCGGGCGGGCAGACAGCCGCTGCCCGGTTGCCCTGGTACCGGCGCTGCTTCCGCTGGGGACAAACCAATATTACCGAGCGCGACCCGGTGCGCTACGACATCGCCTGGTGGCGCGGCTACTGGAAAGAAACCCAGGTGCAAGGCGTCATTATCAACGCCGGCGGCATCGTCGCCTATTATCCGAGCCGGTTCCCCCTTCACTACCGCGCTGAGTTCCTCGGCGGCCGCGATCTCTTCGGTGAACTCACTGAGGCGGCCCGCCAAGACGGTTTGGCGGTGCTCGCGCGCATGGATTCGAACCGCGCCACCGAGGACTTCTTCAAAGCCCACCCCGCCTGGTTCGCCCGGGACGCTTCCGGCAATCCCTACCGCGCCGCCGACCGCTTCGTCGCCTGCATCAACAGCCCCTACTACGATGAATATCTCCCCGACGTCTTGCGGGAAATCGCCGGGCGCTACCGGCCGGAAGGTTTCACCGATAACAGTTGGAGCGGTCTGGGGCGAGGCAGCATCTGTTTTTGCGAAAACTGCGAGCGCAGCTTCCGCGCCCGAAGCGGCAAACCCGTCCCCAGAAGCGCCAACTGGGACGACCCCGTTTACCGCGAGTGGATCCTCTGGAACTACGCCAGGCGCATCGAGGTTTGGGACCTGAACAACCGTGTAACCAGGGAAGCGTGCGGCCCGGACTGTCTCTGGGTCGGCATGAACGGCGGCTCGGTCAGTTCGCAGGCGCGCTCGTTTCGAGACTTCAAATCCATCTGCGAGCGTGGCGAAATCATTCTGCTCGACCACCAGCGCCGCAGCGACACCGGCGCCTTCTCCGAAAACAGCGACGCCGGCAAGCTGATCCACGGCTTGCTCGGCTGGAACAAGCTCATCCCGGAGAGCATGCCCATGTATCACCTGGCCGGCGAGCCGTTCCGCTTGTCCGCCAAGCCGCCCGCCGAGGCCCGCATGTGGATGATCGCCGGTTTCGCCGGCGGCATCCAGCCCTGGTGGCATCACGTCGGCGCCTATCACGAAGACCGCCGCGCCTACCGCACGGCGCCGCCCGTCATGAGATGGCACCGCGCAAACGAGGAATTCCTGGTGAACCGGCGACCCGTGGCCAGCGTGGGCCTCGTCTGGTCCCAGCACAACGTGGATTTCTACGGGCGCGATCAGCCCGAGCGGCTCGTGGACATGCCGTATCGCGGCATAGCCAACGCCCTTACCCGCGCCCGGATCCCGTACATCTCGATTCACGCCGACAACATCGCGCGCGACGGCCGGGACATCGCCCTTCTGATCCTTCCCAACCTGGCGGCGATGTCCGGCTCCCAGTGCGAAGCCGTGCGCGAATTCGCCGCTCGCGGCGGCTCCGTCATCGCCACCGGCGTCACCAGCCTCTATACCGAAATGGGCGGCCATCGAGGCGAGTTCGCCCTCGCGGATCTCTTCCATGTCCGCGCCACGGGCACAAGCCTTGCCTCCGGAGGTTCGCCGGAGCGCCGCTGGGCCGGGGCTTCCGCCCATACCTACCTGCGCCTCTCTCCGGAACTCCGCGCCCGGGTCCCCGGACCAAAGGCCGGGGATGAACCGCCCCCGGCCGGCGACCGCCATCCCGTGCTGGCCGGCTTCGAGGAAACGGACATCCTTCCATTCGGGGGCATGATCGAGAAACTCGAAGTCGAAGCCGGCGCCTCCGTGCCCTTGACCTTCATCCCGGCCTTCCCCGTCTTCCCCCCGGAGACCGCCTGGATGCGGGAGCCAAAGACGGACATCCCGGCGCTGGTGCTGAGCACGCTCGCCTCCGGCGCGCGCGTGGCCTATCTTCCGGCGGACATCGACCGCCGCTACGCCCTGAGCAATCTCCCAGACCACGGCAATCTCCTGGCAAACCTCGTGCGTTGGGCGGCGGCGGATACGATCCCGCTGCGGGTGAACGGTCCGGGGCTGATCGATTGCAGTTTGTACCGGCAGCCCGGGCGTCTGATTCTGCATCTGGTGAATCTCACCAGCGCCGCTGCCTGGCGCGCGCCCGCCGAAGAGCTGATCCCCGTCGGGCCGCACAAAGTCTCGGTGCGCCTCCCCCAGGATCTGAAGGGATCCTCTGTGCGGCTGCTGGTATCCCAGGCCAGGAGCGCCGCCCGGGTCAAAGATGGATGGTGTTCCTTCGAGGTGCGCTCCATCCTGGATCACGAAGTGGCGGTGATCGCATAGCCGCCGCCGGCCGTGGCTCTCGTCCCAGCGGCGCGGGTTGTTAACGGCCCGCGGCGCCGGCGGCGGCCGCGGCGGGCCCCTTGCCTCGCGCCAGTTCCCGTGTCCGCTCAAGCTCCTTGCGGAATAACGGGTTGGCGGGGAACTCGGCGCAAAGACCCGTCAGCAGGGCCTCCGCCTCCGTGGGCCGTTTCTCTCGCAAGGCGATGACGGATAGCAAGACCCTGGCGAACGGCCCATAATAGCGGCCGCGCTCCGCAACGATCCTCAGATGCTCGACGGCGCGCTCCTTGCTCCCTTCCACCTGTTCGATGCGCACGAACCAGCGAAGGAAGAAGGGCAGGCTCCCCACCACGTACTCCACCGAGCCCGTGGTCAGGTGCGCGTCGTAGTAGGGCGGATTCAGCGCCAGCAGCTTCAGCGCATGCGCCTGGCTCTGTTTCGCCAGGGAGAAGCTCCCGAAGCGGCGGCGTTCCACCAGCGCCGCGTAGTCCGTCTCCAGCCCCGACGCCATGCCCAGCGCGAAGAGCGCCTCCCGGTCGTGCGGTTGCGCGGCCAGGCGCGCCTCGGCGCGCGCGCGCGACGTCTTCAGCAGGCGGAAGATCTCATCCCGCACCTTAAGATCCGGAGTGAGCTTGCGCCGGTCCACCACCCGGTCGTCGTCCTCGAAGAACTCGGTCTGGAGAATCAGCAGCCGGTCAAGCTCGGAAAAGAAGTGCGCGGCGGCCTTGACGCCATAGGGCAGCGGTGAACTGGGATCGCGGGAGATTTCGCGGTCCATGATCGCCTGCGCTCCCGCGAAGTCGAACTCGTACAGCCGCGAGAAGGCCAGCCCTTCCACGGTCGACACATCCACCTTCGCGTACTGCCCCGCCGCCGTCAGCGGGCCGATGGCGAGAATGAGGGCCAATAGCCGCAAAACGAAGTATAGCGCGGCGGCGCGGCCGCATGTTCGGTGGATGCTCTTAGTACACTGAAACTATGGGGTTTTTCGTGCGCAGTGTGATCGTGCTGGCGCTTGCCGCTTTCGCGGCCGCCGCTCAGATTCAGGACATTTCCGCGGATCGCATCCGGGCCCATGTCAAGTTCCTCGCCCATGATCTGCTCGAAGGCCGCGCGCCCGGCACGCGCGGCGGCCGGCTGGCCACCGAATACATGGCGGCCCAGTTCGCTCTCGCCGGGGCCAGGCCTGCCGGCGAAAACGGAACGTACTTCCAGAAGGTCCCCCTCGTCGGCGTTGAGCCGCAGCCCGACTCGCGCCTCTCGGCGGCCGGCAAGACCGGCGAGGTCGAGTTCCGCTGGCTGGATGAGTTCGTGGGCGTCAACCGCCGCCAGCGCGAGTCCGAGAACATCGACGCCGAAGCCGTATTCGTCGGCCACGGAATTGTGGCGCCCGAGTTCCAATGGGACGACTTCAAGGGCGCCGACGTGCGGGGAAAGGTCTTGGTTCTCTTCACCAACGAACCCGCCTCCGACGACCCCAAGCTCTTCGCCGGCCGCGCCCTCACCTATTACGGCCGCTGGACTTACAAGTACGAGCAGGCGCTGCGCATGGGAGCCGTGGGAGCCATCATCATTCACACTACGCCCACCGCCGGCTATGGCTGGCAGGTGGTTCGCAATTCCTGGAGCGGCGAAGATCCGTACGTTCGTCTCAAGCCCGGCGAACCTGAGCTGGCGTTCGCCGGCTGGGTGACCGAGGACGCCGGCGGCAGGCTCCTCGCCCTGGCCGGCCGCAGCGTCGCCGAGTTGCTGAAACTCTCGGACTCGCGCAGCTTCAAGCCAATCCCGCTCGGCATTCGCATCCGGGGCAGCTTCCGGAGCAAGATCCGCGACATCGAAACCCACAACGTAGCCGCCGTCATCCCCGGCAGCGACCCCGCCCTCGCCTCGGAGACGGTGATCTTCAGCGCCCACTGGGATCACCTCGGAATCGGCCCGGCCGTCGGCGGCGATTCCATTTATAACGGCGCCGTGGACAACGCTACCGGCTGCGCCATGCTGATCGAGATCGCCAGGACGTGGGCCTCCCTGGAGCCGAAGCCAAGGCGTTCCGCCCTCTTCCTGGCCGTAACCGCTGAAGAGGGCGGACTGCGCGGTTCCGATTACTACGCCCAGCACCCCATCTTCCCTCCCGGCAAGACCGCGGTCGCGATCAACTTCGACGGCTATCTTCCCTTCGGAAGGACCCGCGACGTGGTCACCCTCGGCGCCGAGCGCACCACTTTCTGGCCCGTTGTCCAGGAACTAGCCCAGCGCTCCAATCTCACCCTCAAGCCCGATCAGCGCCCCGAGCAAGGCAGCTTTTATCGTTCCGACCACTTCTCGCTGGCCAAGGTTGGAATCCCCGCCTTCTCCCTGAACGCCGGCGTGGACCTCGAAGGCAAGCCCGAAGGATACGGCCAAAGGCTCTTCGAGGAGTTCAACGAGAAGCATTACCACCAGCCCTCGGACGAGTATCGCGAGGACTGGGATCTGTCCGGAATGGAGCAGATGGCCCGCTTCGGATTCCTGCTCGGCCAGACCGCCGCGAACCTGGAGAAACTCCCCACCTGGAACGCCGGAGAGGAGTTTCTCCCCGTCCGGCAGCAGAGCGGCGTGAAATAGGGCGGCACTTGCGGATCGCAGGGCCCGCCCCTTCGCCGGGCTCCTCTGCCCCGCGATCCGCAACGCCTCAACGGCGGCTCGCCAGCCGCCTCCTCTCAGAACTCAACCCGGATGCCCGGCTGAATTGTGGCTTGGTTGTATCCGTATTCCGACCAGGCCCCGCGTGTGCTGCTGACGTAACCGAATAGCTGCGGCGAGGATGTGTTCCATGTCGAGGCGGGACGTCCGAAGTTGGGCTGCTTGAACGGCAGGTTGTGGCCGTCTACCCTCACCGTGACGTGTACCCTCTCCTTGAACGTGAAGGTCTTGCGAAGCGCGAATCCCATGGCATGCATCCCCGGGCTCTCATACACATTTCGCCCCAGGAACCCCGTCGTAAATGCCGCCGGGTAGGCGAAGGAGGAGAACTTCAAGTACGGATTCTGCGGCGGTGCGGTCAAGGGGAACCTGTTTGGGCCGATGTTCCAGTCGGGTGTGACTGCGTCTTCGATCTTGGTCAGTGGCACGATCCGGGTTCCAGTCAGGTACCGGTTCGGGCTGCCGGAAAACCCCACGGAGGAAGGAAGCCCCGAGTCCAGGGTGTCATTTACGCTGAGCGCCCACCCGCCGAGCAGATAGTCCGTAAGCCCCCCACCGTTCAGCCAAGGCCGGCCCTTGCCGAACGGCAGATCATAGGTCACCTGAATGTTGAAGTGGTGCCGGAGATCAAATCCGGCCCGCCCTTTTTGCACCCGCCGGTTGTAATAGCTGATGCCGCCTCCGCCTTCGCCGTCCGTCTCATCCAGCGCCTTGGCGTAAGTGTAGAAAGAGGTTAGCATGAAACCGCCCGAGAGCCTCCGCTCCACGCGAAGAGACCCGCTGTGGTAGGTCGTGTGGTTGAAATTGGAAACCAGGCTGATGGTTCCAAAGTGCGTCCACGGCTTATAGTTCTGCTGCGCCGAGTAGACCGTGTTCTGCAACGCAGTGTCGCCGCCCAGCGTGATCGAAACCGGAATCTCATTCATGTTCCAGCTTCCTATCAGGCGCACGCCTGCGCTCCCTTCATAGCGCGCTTCCAGCAGCCACTTGTATGCGAACTCCCACTGCAAGCCGGCGGACCAGTTCATGATGTACGGATTGCGCAGCCCCGGGTCCAGCCAAGTGGCGCTGCGGGAGCTGTAGTTCGTGCCTACCCACGGAACTGTCCCGTCCGCGGCCCTGGCGTACGTGATCGTCCCCGGTCCTTGCGAAATGAAAAATGCGGGACGCGGATCGCCTGTCGGCATCGCCACGTTGAACGAGCCGTTGTAATCCTGGAAGGCTAGATTGGAACTCCCGCCGGGCGACCCGATGTCCTGAGTCATCAGCCCGAACGATGACCGGAAGACCCACTTCTTCGCGAAGTTCCAGGACAACCCGACCCGCGGCTGGAAGTTGTTCCAGTCGTTCCGCGTCAGGTACCCCTTGGGGTGCAGCAGAGCGCCCGGCTTGCCCGTCAGAGCATCCGCGGAAGTGGGATCAAACTGCGACTGCTGATCGTACTTCGTGTGGAACGGCGTCTCGTAGGACCACCGCAACCCCAGATTGATCGTCAGGCCCCGCCTCGCTTTCCAGTCGTCTTGTATGTAGCCCGAGTGAATCCACCAGCGCGGCAGCCAGTTGGCGAACCGCTGTGTGAAGCTCGCGCTCGTCACCGATCCCAGCAGGAATGACGCGAACGAGTTCCCCGTGTTGGGCTTGAACGGGAATCCAGTCCCCCCAAACGTGTAGCTGCCTGAGGGATAAACCCCGGCCGCTTGGTTGTACCGCGACCGAATCACCTCGTACCCAACCTTGACGTTGTGTACGCTGATCACTTGAGTGAAGTTGTCCTGAAAAGTGATCTCCTCGCCGGCGTAGTAGTCACGAGTCCCGGGGCTGAACCCATATCCCACATTCAGGTTCGGGAAGGTCTCCGGACCGACGCCTGGAATCCCCAGCTTCTTGGCCCAGTCTTGCCCGTAAGTCAGTGAATCGCCCGTGTAGCGCCGCCGGTTGTAGCCCAGCCGGATGTCGTTGAACCGGGTCGGACTCAGAATGTAAGTGTCGCTGAACACGGCGTTGTTCAAGTCGATGGGCTGCGGCTGCCGGTTGCTGTCCAGTTCGATCCATTTTAGCTGCGGGTTGTAACCCCCGCGCGCCGCGCGGTGGAACGCGTGCGAATATCGCGCGAACACCTTGTGGGAGTAGCTGAATTGGTGGTCCACTTTAGCGTCGAAGCGGATCCGCTTGATCGGCTTTTCGCCCGTCGACAGCAGGTTCTGGCTGGGACCCGTCGCCGTCATCGTCCCCGCCTGATTGGGCTTCACCCATGGCTCGTAGGACAGAAACTTCACCGCCACAGGGTCCCAGTTCGCCTTGGAGACCAGATTGCCCGGTATCGGGTCCGAGGTCCACGCGCCGCTCACCTGCCGGATTGACTTGGGGTCGTAAAGCGGGTATCCCAGCCCCCCAAACGTGAAGTCCCCGTTCAGCATCGCCTCCGACGGCACGTTCGTGGTGGTCTCGTAAAACCAATCCTCCAGGTGTGCCGCCATCCCGTAAAGGAAAAACGTTCTGTTCCTTCCGTTGTAAATCTTGGGGAGGATGAACGGTCCGCTGAACGTTCCCTCGACGGCGTCATAGCGGAACGGCTGCTGCGGAAGCTGTTGGAAATAGGAGCGGTGTACCAAATCCGTCCGCAGCAGTCGGTCCTCCAGCGAGCCGTGAAACGCGTTCGTGCCGGATCGGAAGGTTAACTGCAATCCCCCCCCTGCCATGTGCCCGAACTCGGCCGACATCCCGCTCGATTGCACCTTCACCTCCTCCAGCGCGTCTTGCGTCGTCTGGATTACCTGGTCGTTCTGATCGAACGTGCCCAGTCCCGGCCACTTCCCCCCGATCCCGTCCAGCGTGTATCCGATCGCGCGCTGAATGTTCCCCAGGATGTGATACCCTTGGTCCGCATTCCCTACCACGCCCGGCATGTAGTACAACTGCCGCACGATCCTCTTCTGCACGTTGCTCACGTCGCGCAGCACCTCTTGACCCAGCGCCGTCGTCGCCGCGGCTGATTCCGTGTTCAGCAGCGGCGCTTCTCCGGTCACGGTGATCGCGTCCGTAATCGATCCGATTTCCAGTGTCGCGTTGATGCGCGGTTGCTCGCCGGGCCTCAGCGAGATCCCGTCCCGGACGTACTGTTTGAAGCCATTCGCCGAAATCGAAATCCGGTACATCCCCGGATTGAGATAAGGAACGTAGTAGTTCCCTTCTGCGTTCGTCGTCACTTCGGATATGAACTGTGTTCCCGTATTCAACACGGTCACCTTCGCGCCGGGAACAACTGCGCCGGTAACGTCGGTGACCGTCCCGACAAATGTCCCTTGCGGCCCCGTCTGCCCCAAGGCTGCCTCGCTCAGGAGGAAGCAGGCCGTTATCAGCAGGAAAACCGCAAATCCTGATCGGTGATAAGTTGCAATCATTCCAATTCTCCCTCGATTCAATTTCGCCGCTCCAAGGCGGCTCGGCTCTCCCCTCCGGCGGGCCGCCGTGGGGCCTCCGTCTGTCTTTCACAAGCGGATCTGCGTTCCGCGCCCTGCTCGGGCTTCGGCCCGTCACGCCTGCCCGCTCCGGCCCGGCAGTCTGCCAAGCCCGTTCTCCAAGAGGTCCTCCCTCTTTGCCTGAAGGTCAACAATCCCGGCCACTTTGGGCGGAGATATCTGCGCCTCCAACGGGAGATCGTTGCCTCGAAACCCTTCGCCACTCTCTCCCACGCGGTCCGGCTCCCAAATTCGTTTCCAAGTCTCTAATGCCGGTTCAGATCAGCAGCATTATATTTCAAGAAAGATTATGTTGCATCAGAAAAAACATTAAAATCCCGAAAGATATAACGATTAAGACAAGACTTTACTGGTCCTTCCAGGGTCGGCTCCAGCCACCGTTCCCCTCAGGGATGGAGCTGCGACGGATGGCGCTGCTTGCGGACAATATTGGTGGGATCTTTTAACCGCTGGGCGGACCGCCCTGCTTGCGCGCGACCGACATTGCGTCGGACCCCGTGCTCATTCGGCGCCCGGGCGGGCTGCCGCAAGGAACGCGCACACTTTGTCACATCCGGCGGAACCAGGAACTGCTCAGCCAGGCTCAGCTCTGGCCTTCTCCGGCGGATTCAGCAGTGCGCGAGGTGCCGCGACTCCTGCTTTCACGCCGGCTTGCGGTCAGGCGCCCCGCCGGATCGTCACCACGGCCTGCGCTTCCGCCGAAAGCCCTTCCCCTACCGGACCCAGTTTCTCGGCCGTCTTGAACTTGACCGACACAGCGCCGCTGTCCAATCCCAGCACGCCGGCCAGTTTCTCGCGGATCGCCGCACGGTAGTCTTTGAGCTTTGGCCGCTCCAAAATCACCGTCGAATCCGCGCTCACAACTTCATAACCCTCCGCCCGCACCAGCCTCAGCGCGTGCGTGAGAAACGTCAGACTGTCCGCGTCTTTCCATTGCGGGTCCGTGTCCGGAAAGTGCATGCCAATGTCGCCCAGCGCCGCTGCGCCCAGCAGAGCGTCCGTGATCGCGTGTGCCAGCACGTCCGCATCGGAATGCCCGGCCAGCCCGGATTCGGATGGAATCTGCACCCCGCCCAGAATCAGGGCCCTTCCCCGCTCGAGCCGGTGCGTGTCCCAGCCCTGACCCGTGCGAAACTCGGTCACGAGGCCTTCCTCTGTGCGTTTTCCTCGGACAGGAACAGCCGCGCCAGATCCATATCCGACGGCTTGGTGATCTTGATATTGCGGTCGCTTCCGGGGACCACGCTTACTTCCACCTGCTCCAGGCGCTCCACCAGGCTCGACTCGTCCGTGCCCGTGAAGCCGTCCTCCCGGGCCTTGGCGAACGCCCTCCGCAGCAACTCGTGCCGGAACACCTGCGGGGTCTGAGCCAGCACCAGGCGCTCGCGCGGAATCGTGCCGTGGACTTTGTTCCTCTTCACCTGCTTCACGGTATCCACGGGCACAATGCCCACGATCGCGGCGCCACACTCCGCCGCTTCCCGGATCGTCTGGTCGATGATCGCCGGCGCGATGAACGGCCGCACCGCATCGTGAACCGCCACCAGGTCCACGTCCGGACCGAGCGAAGCCAGCGCGTTTTCCACCGATTGCTGCCGGCTGTCGCCGCCCTCCACCAGCCGCACCGGCTTGGCGCCGCTCTCCTCGGAGAGCATCTGCTGCACCCAATCCTTGTCTTCCCGGCGCAGCGCAACCACGATCTCGGCCACAGCGGGACAAGCCTCGAACTTGTGGATCGTGTGGATCAGGATCGGCCGTCCTTCCAGCAGCATGAACTGCTTGCGGCTGACCCCTTCTTTCTCCGGCGACTGGCGCCCCATCCGCGTGCCCAGCCCCGCCGCAGGCAGAATCACGGCTACTTTCATGACGTTCGCAGTTTCTCCCGCTGGTTGTGATCTCTTCCGGACAGCCCGTCCAGGCTACCATCCTAGCGCGGCGCGCCCGACGCCGGGCTGGCGGATTCCCGCGACGCGCGGTCCTGCGGCTTCTCGCTTTGGGACTTGTCGTAGACCGAGTGCATGCGCTCGTCGTAACGCCCGAAGATCATCTTGCCCGCCGTCGTCTGCAAGACGCTGGTGACCGAAATGTCGATGGTCTTCGAAATCATCTTCTTCGCGTTGTCCACCACCACCATGGTCCCGTCGTCCAGGTAGGCGACGCCCTGGTTGTACTCCTTGCCTTCCTTCAGGATGAAGACGCGCATGGTCTCGCCGGGCAGCACCACCGGCTTCAGGGCGTTCGCCAGTTCGTTGATGTTCAGGACCTCGACGCCGTGCAATTGCGCCACCTTGTTCAGATTGAAATCGTTGGTGACGATCTTGCAATCGTAAACCTTCGCCAGTTCGATCAGCTTCATATCGACATCCCGCACGTTGGGGAAGTCGTCTTCGAGAATCTGCACGTCCAACTGCGGCATCTTCTGGATTCGCTGCAAAATGTCCAGCCCTCGCCGCCCGCGATTGCGCTTCATCGAATCCGCGGAATCCGCCACCAGTTGAAGTTCGCGCAGCACGAACTGCGGAATCACGACGATCCCGTCGAGGAAACCCGTCTCGGCAATGTCGGCGATCCGTCCATCGATGATGACGCTCGTGTCCAGAATCTTGAAAGACCGCTTGCCCGCCTTCTCGCTTCCGAACACACCGCCCAAGGCGGCCAGGTTCAGCATATCGCCCTTGCTGGAGCCCACCACCAGCCCGACGTACGTCATCCAAAGCAGCAAGCCCACCTGAAGAAACGGCACGGTCGAGCCGCTGGTCGGCAGCGCCCGTCCAATCACCAGAGACATCAGGAAGGCGCCCAGTATGCCCAAGACGCTGCCCACCGCCGCCCCGATCAGCCGCTTCAGGCTGACCTCTTTGACCCGAATCTCAAACCCGATGATTGCCAGCGCCAGCAGCAACCCGGCCAGCGCCGAAAAAGGCCGGTTCAACTGGAAGGGCTGGAGGAAGTAGCTGATGGCGGTCAGCAACAACGCGAAAAAAATACGAATAACCAATAAATCAGTCACGCTCATAACCCTCGCGCCCGAGGCTTGTCACTGCAACGTCTATGGAATGAATCCCGCGACTAGAGTATACCACTGGAAATCGGTCTTAACACTCAAAAGCCTACTCGTATATGGGGGAATTCTTCGGCCCGCAAGCCGGTGAGCGGTCAAGACCCCCGCGGCATGTGCGGCGCCGCGGGTCCCGAACCCGGGAAGGATGTGGGGCCTAGAGAGCCTTGGCGAGTTCTTCGGCGAAGGCGCTCTGCGGCGAATTACTCTCCGATTTTCCGCGCCGCGGCCTCTTGTTGACCGGACGCTGCGCCGGCGGCCGGGACTGCGCCTCAGCAGCGGATCGCGCCGGCATCTGCCCCCGCGGACGGGGCGGCTGGGCGGGGTTTGCACGCAGCAGGCGGTCTTCCAGGGGAGCGCGGTCGAATCGCCGGATGATCGACTGCATCTCTTCGGCGTTCGGCGCCTCAATGAAGGCGAAGCCCTTGGATTCCTGCGTTTCGGGGTTGCGGATGACCTTGATTGAATCTGCGACAAGGCTTTCTGAGTTGAGCCAGGACTGAATATCGTCCGCAGTTACCCAGACGGGAAGGTTGCCAAGAAAGACAGTGAAACTCATTCGGTGGTTTTCATCACTCCATTGGTTGGATTGCCGGGGGGCCACTCGTGAGAAGCGGAACCATGCGAGCTTCCATAATCCTATCAGACCCAAAACCGCAGTGCAAACGGACTGCTCCCCGTCGCCCTTCTGAAATCCCGCGCGCCGGCGTCAGGGCAGCGTCACGGCCCTGGCCAGCTTCACCGCCGGGTTCTGGCGAAGTTGCGCCAGAACCTCTTCGCTGGCGAACTGGTCGGTCTCCACAACCGCGATCGCCTCCAGAGGCTGGCCGCTCCGGACGGGCGCATCCTGCCGCCCGAGTCCGAAGTTCGCGATGTTGATCTGATTGCGTCCCAACACCGTGCCCACGTGGCCGATCACGCCCGGCACGTCCTGGTTTCGCATGTAGATCAGGTTCCCCGCCAGCGGCACTTCGCAGTAAATGCCGTCCACGTGGAGCAGCCGGGCCTTTCCCAGCACCACGGCTCCTTCCACCGTGGTCACGCCCTGGTCGCTCTCCAACTCCAGCCGGATGGCGTCCATGTGCCCGGCGCGCTTCTCGTGCTTCTCCTCGACCCGGAGGCCCCGCTGCGCCGCGATCTGCATGGCGTTCACCAGGTTCGCTTTTTGCGAGAGCCACTGGTTCAGAATGCCCGCCAGCCCGGCGTTCCGGATCAGGTGCGTATTGTCTTCCGCAAGGCGCCTCAAGTAGACCAGCCGCACCACCGAGGGACTCCCCTCCGTCACCTGAGCGGCGAAGGCGCCCAGCTTCTCGGCCAGCGCGATGTACGGCTCGATCACCTTGTACTGCTCCGGCGTGAGCGCGGGCATGTTGACCGCGTTCAGCGCAACCCCGCTCAAAAGGTATTGCGCGAGCTGCTCGGCGATCCGGACGCCAACGATCTCCTGGGCCTCCTCGGTGGAGCCGGCGATATGCGGCGTCGCCACAACCTGGTCCAGGGCAAACAGAGGAAAACCCTCCGCCGGCGGCTCGGGCGTGAACACGTCCAGGGCCGCTCCGGCGACTTTGCCGGATTCGATAGCCTCCTTCAGCCCGTCCACGTCGATCAGCTCACCCCGCGAGCAGTTCACCAGGCGCACGCCGTTCTTCATCCTGGCGAAGGCCTCTCGGTTCAGCATCTGCCGCGTCTCGGCTGTCAGGGCCGCGTGAAGCGAGATGTAGTCGCTCGAGGAATACAGAGTGTTCAGATCGACCAGCTCCACGGTTACATCCTCCACCGCTTCCCTGGTGACGTACGGATCGCTGGCGATGATCCTCATCTCAAACGCCCGCGCCCGGCGCGCCACCTCCCGGCCGATGCTTCCCAGTCCGACGATCCCCAGGGTCTTGCCCCGGAGTTCGTTCCCCGTGAACTTCTTCTTCTCCCACTTGCCGCCCTTGGTGGATGCGTTGGCCTGCGGGATGGACCTGGCCATGGCCAGCATCAGAGCCAGCGTGTGCTCCGCCACCGAAACGGCGTTGCCTCCGGGAGTGTTCATCACCAGCACCCCCGCGGCCGTGGCCGAAGCCAGGTCGACGTTGTCGACGCCGACGCCGGCCCGTCCGATGACACGCAGCTTGGGCGCCTTCTCCAGAACGGCCTTGGTCACCTTCACCGCGCTGCGCACGACCAGAGCTTCCGCATCCGCCAGGTGCTGTTCGTACTCTTTCGGATTCGAGGCGATAACTTCCCATCCGGGCTGCGAGCGCAGCAACTCCAGCCCCGCCGCCGCCATCGGTTCAGCTACCAGAATCTTCATGCCGTCTCCTTACGCCCCCTTCGCGCCGCCGGCGGCTGCCTCGGCGTAAACCTTTTGGACCGCCGCCACGCCGGTCCCGTGTGTGACAGGCAGGCCGTTCGCCGCTAGGATCAGCTCCAACTCCGCGATCACGCCGAACAGATCGGCGAAATCGAAATATCCAAGGTGGGCGATTCGGAAAATCTTGCCTTTCATCGAGCCTTGTCCGTTGGCGATGATGGCCCCGAACCGGCTGCGAAACTCCTTCACGATCACGCCCGAATCCCAACCTTCGGGCGCCTTGATCGCCGTTACGGCGGAACAGGGCGACTCCGGCGCGAACAGTTCCAGGCCCAGCGCCTTCGCCGCGGTCCGCGTGGCCAGCGCCAGCAGTTGCGCATTCTGCACCAGCTTGTCCATCCCCACGGACTTGATGTACTGAAGCGCTGCATTCAGCGCGATCAGCAGCGACGTGTTCGGCGTCCAGCTCGATTCGCCCATTGCCGCATTCTTCTTCTCCTTCTTCAAATCGAAGTAGTAGTGCGGCAGGGTGGAGCGCTCCGCCATCGCCCAGGCCTTCGGACTGATCGACAGAAAACCCAGTCCCGGCGGAATCATGAACGCCTTCTGGGAGCCGCCCACCACCACATCCAGGCTCCAGCCGCCGATGTCGATCGGCATCGTTCCGAGACCGGTAATGGCGTCCACGATGAAAATCGCTTCGGTCCTGGCGACCGCCCGCCCCATGGCCTCGAGGTCGTGCTGCGCGCCGGTTGATGTCTCCGAGGCCTGCACGAACACGCCGCGGGCGCCCGGGTTGGCCTCCAGCGCGGCCTCCACCTGCTCCGGCCTAACCGCGCTGCCGTATTCGGCCTTGAGCACCACGGCATCGAGCCCGAACGCCTTGGTCATTTCGACCCAGCGCTCACCGAACTTGCCCGCCGAGCAGACGATCACCTTGTCCCCGGCGCAGAATAGGTTCGAGACGGAGGACTCCATCGCGCCCGTGCCAGAACACACCATGATGAGCACGTCGTTCGTGGTGCCCATCACCTGCTTCAAGTCTTCCAGGGTCGTCCGGTAGATCTTGCGGAAATCTTCGGTCCGATGATGGATGTCCGAGCCCATCATGGCGTGCAGGGCCGGAGGATACAGCGGCGTCGGCCCTGGCGTGAGTAGTCGGGTTTTCCGGATATGCATAGGCTTTATTAGTCCTTTAGAATAGCAGACATCATGGCTCTAACAGACCGGATTCAAGCAGAGATGACGCAGGCCATGAGGGCCCGCGACGAAGCCCGCCTGGGCGCCCTGCGGATGATCCTCGCCGCCCTGAAGAAACAGGCCGTGGACTCCATGAGGCCCCTCGACGAGGCGGCCGAGATGCAGGTGCTGAAGTCGCTCGCCAAGCAGCGCGCCGAGGCCGCGGAGATGTTCCGCAAGGGCGGCCGGCCGGAACTGGCCGAAAAGGAGGAAGCTGAACTCCGCCTCGTCGAATCCTACCTCCCCGCCGAGCCCACCGGCGAAGAGATGGAAGCCGCGGTCGCCGCGGCGCTCGCGGAAACGGGAGTCACTTCGCTCAAGCAGATGGGACTCGTGATGAAGGCCGCTCAGGCCAGACTGGCCGGCAAGCGTGTCGACGGCAAAGTCCTGAGCGACAAAGTCCGCGCCCGGCTCTCTTGATACGCCGGCCGCCGCGGCCACCGGAAGGCTCGACGGTTCAGGCGAAGTAGTCTTTCACCTTTTCGAACAGGCCCTTGTCCTTCGGCTGGTTGTCCGCGGGCAGTGTTTCCGCCAGGCTCTCCAACAGCTTCCTTTGTTCCTTCGTGAGCCTGGCCGGAACCTTCACCTCGAGATGGATGTACAGATCTCCCCGGCCGCTCGAATTCAGGTGCGGCATCCCGCAGCCGCGAACGCGCACCTGGTCCCCATGCTGCGAACCGGGCGGGATATCGACTGTTTCGGCGCCGTCGAGCGTGGGGACGGTGATCTCGGCCCCTAACGCCGCCTGGGCGATGTTCACGGGCACCACGCAATGCAGGTCGCTGCCGTCCCGCGTGAAGATCGGATGCTCCTTGATCCGCACGACCACGTACAGGTCGCCGGGCGGCCCCCCGTTATGCCCTGCCTGCCCTTCCTGTGACAAACGCAGCCGCGTTCCCGTGTCCACACCGGCCGGCACATTGATCTTCAGCCGCCGTTCCGCACGAACCGACCCTTGTCCCCGGCACTGCGTGCAAGGCTGCCGGATGATCTTCCCGGCCCCGCCGCAATGAGGGCAAGTGCGCCGGATGGAGAGGAAGCTCTGCTGGTAGATGACCTCTCCCCGCCCCCGGCACGCCGAGCACGTGCTCAGGCCGGATCCGGGTTCCGCGCGGTTGCCCCGGCATCGAGGGCAGGTGTCCTGCCGGGGGATCAGGATCTCGGCGCTCAGTCCGCGCGCGGCCTCCTCCAGGCTGACCTCCAGGTCATAGCGCAGATCGTCGCCGCGCTGAACGCGGCTGCGCTGCCGCCCGGATGAACCGAACAGATCCCCGAACCCGAAGAAATCGCCGAAAATGTCCGAGAAATCCGCAAAAACCGAGGGGTCGAAGTCCGGCGGCGCTCCGCTCGCGCTGAGCCCCTGGTGCCCGTACCGGTCATAGGTGGACCGCTTGTCGGAATCGCTCAGGACGCTGTAAGCTTCCGCGGCTTCCTTGAAACGGTCCTCGGCCTCCTTGTCGCCCGGATTGCGGTCAGGATGGTACTTCAGCGCCAGCTTCCGGTAGGCGCTCTTGATCTCCTGCACGTCGGCGTCCCGTCCGACGCCGAGCACCTCATAGTAGTCGCGCTTGTTCACCCGTTCGCCCGCTCATCCTTCGCCGGAGCAACCGCCACCCGGACCATCGCCGGGCGCAAAAGCTTCCCGCGGAAGCGGTACCCCTTTTGCAGTTCCTCGAGAATTGAATGATCCTCGCAATCGGCCGACTCGCGCATCTCCAGCGCGTGATGCACGTTGGGGTCGAATTTCTGACCCGCGGCCGGAATCCGCTCCAGACCCAGCTTCTGCAATTCGCCGGCCAGACGCTGGTGGATCAGTTCCATCCCCCGCGCGTATTCCCTATCGGCGGTTTCCACCTGGAGAGCGCGCTCCAGGTCGTCCAGCACGGCCAGCAACGGCCGGATCGCCTCCATGGCCCCGAATTCGCGGATGTCCGCCTTCTCCTTCTCGGCCCGGCGGCGATAGTTCTCGAATTCCGCCATCCGCCGCAGCAGGCGGTCCTGCAAATCGGCGTTCTCCGCCGCCAGGCGGTCGCGTTCCGCGGCGAGCAGGGCCTGCTGCTTCGCCGCATCGCTGCCCGCTGCATCTTCGCCCGCCACAGAAGGATTGGCGAGCGTCTCTTCCTCTCGATTCTTCATACGGATGATTCCAGAGTAACAAAGTGACGCCGGAACCCGCCCCCGCGGCTGTGGTCCCTGTGCTCTCAGGCGGGCAGGCTTTGGAGCGTGCGGCCCACACCCAGCACCGCCGCCATGACACGTTCGTAATGCATGCGTGTCGGCCCCAGCACGGCGAGTTTCACGGCCATTCCGCCCGGCGGCATGATCTTGATCCCGATGAGCGATAGATCGCGCATGGCGCTATGCAACTCTCCCAGCCCGATCTGCACATGCACTTCGCCGGCCGGCTGTTCGAGAAACCGGTCCAGAAGTTGCAGAATCTTCTTCTTCTCTTCCAGCGCCCGCAGCAGTTCCCGGATCTTCTCCCGCGTGAGATGCACATCCAGCGCCATCAGATACGAAGCCCCCTCCATATGGACTTCCGGGTCGAACTCCACGTCGAGCAATCCCCGCGAGTAAAGGGATCGTAGCCGTCTCAGGAGCGCGTCGTAATAGGCGGACTCGGCCTGGAGTCTGCGCTCCAGTTCCTGCCGGGCTTCATTCAGCACCCAACCGCTGAAGTTAAGGTTGATATAGTTCCGGATCGAAATCAGTTCTTCCGTCGTGAGGTTCTCATCCAGAGCGACGACCTTATCCCGCACCATCCGGTCCCGCGTCACCACCACCACCAGCACCCGGCGATCCGGCAAGGGGACCAGCTCGATCTGATCCAGAGTCTGGCTGCTGGCGGGAATCGCCGCGGCGATCCC